>Ga0153959_1000254_pt1 | contig 30757 bp, 37 predicted proteins | sample TSFL043MetaG_FD_104685 | JGI IMG/M metagenome (GOLD analysis project Ga0153959, IMG submission 104685) | Attine ant fungus gardens microbial communities from Florida, USA - TSFL043 MetaG | ecosystem: Host-associated > Fungi > Mycelium > Unclassified | place: USA: Florida, Wekiwa Springs...
CTGTTATTCCACCAGTGATCATACTATAGGTTGATTGTAGCCAACATATAAATGGCAGCTACTCTCATATTTCTTCAAATGGTCTTTTGGCATCGTCTTAGGATACTTCTGAGCATATTTACCCAAGTTTGTGCAGCTTGAGGTGGTGTAATCAGGAGAGGTATTTCAAAGTTACCCACTGAGTTTACCTTTTCATGGTTCTTATCAAAGTCAGAGAGACTTTATAGTTCAATGAATATCTCAGATGACACAATACTATGTGTACGGCTGAGGGAGAAGTGTAACCATCCATCCATTATAAGTGAAGACACTGCGAGGCGGCCTGCCCATTCCTTCATATCTGTTGAAGCTCCGGAAATACTGATAAGTGGCATATCATTGGAATGGACTTAGTGGGTCCATTCCAGTATGTCACTGGAGGCACGTCAGTCCATTCTGACAGACTTCAAACAAGATGCCCTAACACAATACCAACAGCTAAGAAAACCGTTCTTTGGCTTATTGAATAATGTTGCACAGCATGCAAGCATGGTCTTGTCTTCAGGATTTATCCTAGATTGGAATTTCACACACCCCTCAGAATTTCCCGGATTCCTATGGGAAGTCATCATTGATGTGGTTACAGATATATTTAATCATGACATGTCATAGTACCTTGCTACTAGGACATGAAATAATATTGGAAACTTTCTCGCCAGTGTTGGCCTACCAGTGCAGCTTCTAGCACAAACTCCAAACCCGGTTCTGATCATAGCATAATCTCCCCTATCAATCAAGGGTTTTTTCTCAAGTATTTTGTTCTTGTGGCTGAATCAGTCATCACAGAACGGAAGAAGATCATCAGTGTTATCTATCGAGACTTGATTTGATCAGCTATCTTTCTGATAGATTTTCTGATAGATTTTCAATCTCATATCGTATGAAGGAGTAGATGAGATGCATACAGGTCGTTAAGTGGACTTTTTTTTACTATGAAGGACCGGGCCAAACTCGCTACGGAGAAAGTAATTTTAGGACTGTCTTCTCAAGGTCTAGAATTATCTACCTATAGTAAACCAGAATCTGTTAGCGTCTGTCGCAGTTGAGGTGTCGGCTCTGAAAACTCGGTTTGGGTTTTAGTGGTATATAAGCTGTTGTACTGATTCTCTTTGGGTTCAGCACTCGTGTCGCCTTGCAATGTCACCACTCCACTGTCAAGCTGTGATACCCTACGACATCCTCAGTGCTGTATTTCAGGAATACATGAAAGACCTTCTCGATAACCATACAGACCGCCCACTCCGACCATCTGTGCATGAAGGGCCTCTATTGTTATCTCATGTCTGTCGGCACTGGAGACAGGTCGCGTTATCTACGCCTGTTCTTTGGTCTGCCTTGACTATCGACCACAACGTCACCTACCCCATTATCTCTCACTACCTTACCCTCGCCCAGGAGATGCCTCTTCGGTTGTATATTACACAGTGGTCCTTTTACGAAAAGGACCCAGACAGAGAAATCCTGAATCTGCTGCTGTCGCGGGCTGGCAGATGGCAATCAGTTCGCATCTTGTTCGACGAAGATACGGCTTTGGAAGTCCTCCGTAGCGTTGATGCACAGAATTGTGAAAAAATAGTATTTGGAGCCTTGCAAGAGGCAAAGATCGAGGGACACATCTTTGTGTCCACGGAGACTTCTATGAAACTATTATCACTTTTTCTCGACAGAGAACGGTTCCCTCACCTCCGCGGACTAGACTGGTCACTGGACCTGAGTTTCGTAGGGAACTCCCTTTCTACCAGTATCAATTGGGAAGGGCTCAACTATTTAAAACTTACTTTTCCACCTCCTATAGCGACATGCTTAGGACTTCTTCGACAATGTCATAATCTTCGGGATTTGAGTGTTGATTTCCGGAGTTGTTGCGACAGCCTTACGTCCTACTTGAGACATACCCCTTTGAATCATCTGAATGACACGCTGGTAACACCGCCGAGCTCCTTCCGCGAGTTGACAGTCTATGTAGGCGCGCCGTTGATAGGAAAAATTCTCAGTCGCTATATCAGTTCAAACCTTGCTTACGGCAACTGGGTTGTCAATGTCCACTTTTAAAATGTAGTCCTGTTGTCTACCATTACAAGGTGAATAGTGCTTACTGTTACAAAGTCTTATTTCTAGCGAGTGTTCATTCCCAGAATTTCTTCAACTTTTCTTCTCCTCCCCTGTTGTGTCTTGGTGATTATGTAGCTCCTGATCAAAAAACTAGTGCTTTCCAACGGGAAATCATTATAATTCTAAATAGCCCTTGTCCGTCCTGAGGATAGCTTGTCTCTCCTGCAAACACCACGACACTATGAACATCAGCAGGATTACTTCCATCACAGGAAGTACGACCCCAATGATGAGATAATGACAATGGCCATTCGGGTCTGCCCACAACGACATTCCCAACAGAGATGCATTAATGGTGGATACCACCAACCAAATAACACTGGTAAGCCAAATAACCAAAATCATCGGCAAGGCCAACGGTAACGGGAATTTCCTCGAAGGCGAGACGATGAACAAGTTCGAGGTAGGCCACCAGGTGGTGGCAGTCACGATGTTCATGCGTTCATGGAGAGCCATCGCATGATGGCATAGAGTCAACATACATGCGAATGGATTCAAGAGGAGAGGTTTGATTTTGAGGAAGAGAGGAATGGCGACAAGGAAGGCGAAAAACGAGACAAAACATGAAATAATGATCGTGACTGTCATAATGCACTGAGAAGACACTCTCTTCTCAACAAGGCTTCCATCCGAGATCCGGAGTCGTACGTCCATCATTATGAAAAGGAAGGGAAGGAGGAGGGGAGAGTTGGAACGTTGTCGATATATCCGGTTTATATCATATCTTGGGTTGCTGCGGAGTACTAAAATACTAAAAACACCGGCGGCTGACAGCAAATTAAAAAAAAAGTCACACAGCCTCAAGTCCTCGAAATCACAGGTCAGCTCGATATAGTAATATGATCACGGCAAACGATCCAACCGAGGCAGAGCTTTTTTGGCTGTTCAAAAAAAGGCTAATTAATACTCTCGATCTATTTCGAAAAATTCAAAAATGAGACGATAAATGACAGGCGCATACCTACCTACCCACCCACCCCCGATTGACTTCTCGGCACGTTTCAAAACCCAAAGCATGCGAATTGCGAATTTTAACTAGTCATCTCCACCGTGGTTTTTTAACCAGAATTATTCTTTGGATACATACGAATTCTAGACCATAAAAATAAACCTGTGTGCTCAAGGCCAAAATCGAGAAACATGTTAGGAGGGATCAACATCACAAGCAAGGCAATCTGTAAAAGACCAGAATCTCAACATCTCAAACCTTTTTTCATACAACTGGATACTGTCAAGTCTCCAACAATGACTCGCCAAAAGCCAATCGCAACCCATAAGTAAAAAACTCAGATCATCAAAACTATTATCAGTGTACCATGACATAGGCACACTAGCAAACTTTTTTTGTTGACTACTGGAGTGAACAGACAAACGCGAAAGCGAACACCGTGATGTACACAACGCTTGAGACAATTATCATATCAAAGAAAAGTGACGGTAAAAGACAAGCAAAACCAGGACTGCTCAAAAAAGGGCCAACAAAAATCAACCTCGGGCAGGAACTCCCTGCCCACTGGCACCTCCCCTTCTCGGCCTACCACCTCTCCTTCCATATCCACCCCATCCACCAACATACGCACCGGGCCCCATCAACCCGACGCCCCCCGGCTCTCCAAACGTAGCAACATTCCTCTCCCTCTCTTCTTCCCTCCTATTCCTTCCAGCACCACCAGCACCCCCACCACGCCTTCCACTACGTCCACCAGCACCACCTGGCCCGCCCGAAGGTGTGGATGTAGATGATGAAAGAGAATCAAAGAATGACCTTTGACGATTATATGCAGGTTCTTTCTTCTTTTCTGACGCGATTGAGTCATTAGACGGTGTACCCCCAGATTCAGGGTCAGGTGAGGTAATCCCATCTGTTATGGCAACAGTAGTTTCCTGGAGCGCGAGAGCGGCTTTGTTGAACTTGGCATTCATACTCTCGAAATCGAAATCTGTCGAGGGAACTTTGATCTGTTCGATAGGTTGTTGTTGTCGGCCACTACCGGTTCGTTTCCCTGTACCACCGCTGGTGGAATGGCCAGCACCAATTTGGGCATTGCTGACACGTAAATCTCCAAGAGCACGTTCAACAGTTTCAAGAGAAGCAGCGGCGGTTTGTACAGAAACTCCACCGCCCGGACGGCGAGTTTGCCCTCCTGTTTTATTGCGTGGCTGCCGAGGTTGTTGGGTTTGTTGTGGTTGAGACTGAGAAGATAGGTGTTGTTGAGTCGGTTGAACGGGTGCTTGAACAGTTTGCGGTGATTGATGAGCAACACTTGCAGGTTTAGATTGTGGACCCTGACGGCCAGAATTCGGCTGCTGCTGAACTTGAGCAGGAGTTACGGATGCACTAGGGGCAGCTTGAGTTGGGGTGGGATAGGGAGAGTGACTAGTGGATGTTTGACCGGGAGCCGAAGCCTGAAGAAGAGAGTAAAGCAACGTCAAATCAGCAAACAAGGTTCATTCAAACAAGTTGAGTATCAGAAGGAAGGCAACGGAAATCTCCACATGGGTTTTATGCGCTCTCGGGCAATTTTTTTTTTACATCCGGATTGGATTCATCATATAAATATAAAAGGCGCGCGACAAGCGGCAGCAAGAGTAAACTTGAACTTACCCCTAAGACAGCAGGATCATCATGGACACTCCGTTGGGGGACAGGCTCATCCACGGCCAGATCCTTCACTTCAGAAGCTCTGAAGATGATATATTGATATGGTTCTTGTACTGGAGGTATGAATTCATTCGGTGGTCTGTCAGGGAATAAACAAGTCAACGTCTCTTTCGTCAACATCGACGTGGGGAGCTTCCCAGGGAAGAAGAAACGGTACGCACCGACGTGACTCCGTGCCCATAGAATACACTGTCGAGATCAGGACGACATTGGCGAAAAAAAGAGAAGTGAGCACCATTGGATAATTGGATCGTAGAGGCTCCGGGATCGATACCCGCCAATGTGCCTCTGTACCGCACATCAGAATGAGAAATGAGAGAGATAGATTTTCTATCGCTGCGTCAGCACGACCCAGTCGATAAGGTAGAACATAAAGCAGACCCAATGAAGCTGAGAGCCATGATAAAAGAGAGAAGAGAACAAAGTAAAAAATTAAAAGTCGTGAGTGGAGGGAATGGGGAGGAAAGGGTTCGATTTTGAAGATGATGAAACAGAGGACAGAACGTTGGTGTAATTGCGTAGCCTGCGCTCAGCGTTTTGGCAGCTCACTTCATTTCAGACTCCGACACCAAGCTTTTGCCAAACAGCCAAAGATAACCCCACCCAGCTTTTCAAAAAAAAACCTGGAATCTTACGTTTGTTGTTCGAGTGGATGAAATAGTAGTTGTCTTTGATATGACATACATACGAGTAGATTCTCCCTAATTCTTATAGGCTGTTACATGTGTCACGTCACATCCAAAGCATGTCCTTGTCCTTTGCTCGTGTTCTCTATCGACATTGTCGATGTCTTGCATTGCTAGAGCGTCGAGCTATCTCGACAGCGACGACATCTGAAAATAAACCGGTCCCAGGTGTGTGGCTGTGATATAGCATGGCCCTTAGCTGACATTAAGAAAGACACCACACCTTTATCTTCATGCCTTGAAGGAACCAAGATTGAAGGAGCCAACATTCTCAAAGGACAAGCACCTGTCCTAGCTATGGCTGATGACCAATATCCCCCATGGCTGTGGACAATTCTCCAACCCAAGGTATACGAAGATGAGGGACCTGGGAGCAAAGCTGAGCGACAAAAACGAAGGGCAGCGAACAAACAAAGAATCAGGGATAGAAACTTTATGTCTACACAGTGATGCAAGGCATTGTTGCAGCATTTAGCTCATCAGAATTAGACAGCGTGGAGAGGGTGCTTGCGACCAAAAAAAAAAAAAGAGTTATTGAGAGATTTTGATTGGAAAGTGTCCAGAGTAGTAAAATTAGGTTATCTACGGTTGTCATCAAGTCTTGGCAGAACCAGGGGCTGTGGGCTGGGCACCACTGAGATGAGGATCAATGGCCTCAGGGGGGTTAACAGGAGCTGGAGGAGGCTGCTGCTGCTGCTGCTGGGGGTCAGAATAGGCTCTGAAGGGAGGCTGGGCTACCAAGGGTCTGTGGAAGCGGGCGCGGAATTCACTAGCGTTTGGATCAGGGTTTGGGGGGAAAGGGGCAGGATTGCCGTGCTCGTCGTGCGGGAGGGGCATGTAGGGAGGGGCAGGGGGACCTTTTGCCGCGTGTTCTGCATAGTGGATGCGGCGCTGTTGGAGGAAAATAGTTGAGCTGGTGGGGTGGAGAGAAGGAAGGAGGTACCTGGTGGTCCCAGCGGTCCCATGCTTCTGCGATGATGGGCTCGAGAGAGGCGAGCTCGTCGTTGGTCATGTTGAGGGTGCGGAGGAGGTGCTGTTTGAGGAGCGGGGCACAGGAGAAGGAAAGGAGGAGGGTGGAGGCAAAGGTCTGGCCGCCGATGAGATTTGTCTGTGGAAAGGGAGGCTCGTGTGAGATGGGGATGGGCTGCATGTCGTGGAGCACCTGCGAGTACTGGCTGTCGCCCTGCCTGTACCCGGCCTCCTCCATCCCCAGCATCTCCCCGCCCATCTCCACTCCCAGCTCCCGCATCTTCCGCTCCTTGATCATCCGCCGGTGTTTCCGTTGTCGCTCTCGTGCTGCTGCTCGCACCCGGTCCCGTCGCGCCATCTCCTCCAGCGTCATCTCTCCCTGTTCTACCACCGATCCGTGCTGCTGCTGCTGCCCCTGGGGTTGTGGCGCCTGCTGCTGTTGCCCCTGCTGGCTCCCGTCAGCACTGTACGCTAGAATCCCCACAGCTGCATTCCGGTCCCGCTCTCGTTTACGCCGCTGTCTCTCAGCTGCTTTTTCCCGCTTGATCCTCTGGCTGTCTGTTTCGCCCTCACGGGGCCGCTTCCGTGATGTCGACCCCGTTGACACCTGCATGTCGTTGTCCATTCAATTTTTTATGATTATTCCCTCCGTTGGCTGCTCGTCTGCGTGAGCCCCAAGTGATCCCTGGTGTGACGTCCCCAACGGCTTCAACAGGTGTCCAGTGACAATATCGTGACGGTTAGTGACGGGAGGTGTTGACTTTCCTGTCACACGCGCCGCCCACACTTATCCTCCCATCAGCACCGTGGGAACCTTGCGTAACATTTCATATACTGCATTATTCTCCCCTAATTTATTTCCTCAGCATGCTTTCCCTCCCAGGTCCAACCCCAACCCATTCAACCGGCACCCCGACATGCGACTCTATGAATTCCACATACTTCCTGCAATTCTCTGGTAGTTCCTCGTAGCTCTTGATAGCTCCGATCGACGTCTTCCAGCCAGGCAGCGTCATATACTCAACTTGAATCTCCCCAAGGAGGTCCAGGTCGGCTATATCAAATCATGTCAGAGAAGGACCATCTATAAAACATTGACCTCAACCTGGGAATCCTTCAAGCTCTTCGCCATTCCTTTTTCTGTAGGCTATCCCAACCTTGATCTCTCCTAATTCGTCCAGAACGTCTACCTTGGTAAGGTTGAAGCTATCATATCCATTGATCAAGCAGGAGTGCTTCAGCACAACAAGGTCCAGCCACCCACACCGTCGTCGTCGTCCAGTCGTTGTACCGTACTCCCTCCCGACTTCCTGCAAGTGAACCCCAATGTCCTGAGAAAGATCGTCAGAATCAGTTGCATCAGCAAAATCCGACAAACGCACATTCAATTGCTCAGTCGGGAAAGGGCCACCACCCACACGCGTCGTATAGGCCTTCATCACACCGATTGTCTTTCCGATCATCTTTGGAGGGATCCCAAGGCCTGTGCACACACCACCCACCGAAGTAGACGATGATGTTACAAATGGGTATGTCCCAAAGTCGAGGTCAAGCATCAATGCGTTGGCCCCTTCTACAAGAACTCGCTTGCCCGCAGCTATGGCTTTATGCATGTATACAACGCTGTCCACGACATAGGGGCGCAACCGTTGGGCAAGACCTTTATAGCGTTTGATTTCGCCTTCTGTGTCGTACTCAAAATGTCCATAGCGTTTGTATCTGCCTTCCACAAGACGACGGAACTTGGATTCAAAGGAATCGTGTTCAAAGAGGTGGTGTACTCGGAGGCCAGAACGTGAAGCTTTGCCAGAATAAGCAGGGCCAATGCCTTTCTTTGTTGTGCCGATGCTAGTCGAAAAGAATTGAAACCTTGTTGAGTAGAGAGAGAAATAGAATCAACTACCTAGATCCTCCAAGCTCGACTTCCTTGAGCCCGTCGACGATCTGATGAAAGTCGAACACGAGATGGGCACGATCAGATATGAATAGACGATTTGTACAATCCAGGCCTTTCCGAAGGATGTGAGTATAGGATGTTGAGTTGATAAGTCCATCTATACCTTGTGATTGCAACGCATCCAGTTCGGCGAAGAGTGAAGGTATATGGATCACGACACCGGAACCGATAATACCTGTACATTCTGGGTTGACCAGGCCTTTATTTTAGTTCACGAAAAAAAGAAATGTAAATAAGTTTGCTTGGCAAAGTTTGAGAGATAGAGGAAACACACACCGCTGGGGAGTAGATGAAAAGCAAAAGTGGTTGGCACCTTTTCAGGACCGACGGGAACCACGATAGTATGCCCAGCATTGTTTCCACCAGCACATCTAGCGCAGATATCGACTTTTGCGGATAGGATATCTACCAGTTTTCCCTTTCCTTCGTCTCCCCATTGTGATCCGAGAACGATCGTCACTGAGAAGGAAAAGTGAGGAAGGAAGTCATCGATAAGCTTTTTGATGGAAAAATTACCGCTCATGTTCAGAGCGCAAAAAAAAAAGTGATGCGAGTGTTTCAAAAAATCAAGTCGTTGCGATTATCTTTTCCCCCCCCCTTTTCCAACCCCCAAGAAAATCAGAAATTGATCCCAACTTCTCGGCTATATCCGAGTTGAGTCATCAGTCCAGTTTTTGAGAGAGAAACAGACAGACACTGTGAGAGAGAGAGAGAGATGCCCACCTTCTCGTCTCGTCCTCTCAACGTTTCACGAGTGAACCGATCTATCAAAAGAAACCCTGCTCTGTTCGGTGTTCCGTTTATTTTACTTATGGTGGTTGCTTCGTATGGGTTGACGTCGTTCACTCAAATAAGATACGACCTTCATAATCAGAAAGTTCAACAGGTCAGGGTCAACTTGGAGTGTGTGTTTTTCTTTTTTTGAAAAAGTAGGTAAGGTAACGAAAGAGCAAGAATTGGGGATAGATAGAAATAGGAAGAAATTCGATATTCGGGAAGAATACTTTGTGAGCTCTCCTCTCTCTCTGCCTCTCTCTTATGTTGATTTGTTAGCGGTTGAGTGCGACGATGAATGAGGATTGGGAGCCTAAGCGAATACAGCGGCCCAAGGGTATACCAGAATGGGGTGTACCCCCACCCGAACCTCCGTCCAAACAGGCTTAGACCACCACGTCATTTCACTTTCTTTTTCCTGAAAGTTACACGACTTTTGCAAGGCGATCTCTTATTGGCTGTATCTACAATCGGGTTCAGGGCATCCCTTATTATGAGTGTAAAATAAGAGGTCAAAACCTTTCAGTTACATTGCAAGAAAAGAAGAGAGATGACAGGTGGATTGTAGATAAGATGGGAGAGTGGTTTTTTTTGTGTGTGTGTGTATTCGCTTGGAGGGGTAACAGAAATTGTAACTGATGAGCATGTCCAAAATCACTGAAAAGAAAAACCCTAAATTTGGGAGTTCCGATTTGAAAAGACAAAAGGTATTGGCGTTTGGCAAAAAGTAACTATTATCAGCAAAGAAGGCCGATATCCAACTGGGAGAATAAGAGTTATTGTGAAGGGTCTTTTTTGTGGTACTACGCGGTCTAGTTATGGATTGTGTGTTTTCTTTTTCCATGGTGCTACTCGGTCGTCAGGTAAGATGATAGGTAAGATGGGATTGCTGGATTTTGGCTTAATGGAAATCGAGCAAGTATGGAGAAGTGAAAAAAAAATCATATCCCGAATTTGGGTGTTGATGGAGACAACGGGACTCAACATGCCCATGTTAAGATGAGCTCCTGAGAGGATACGCCATTTGACGACCTCAATGAGTCCAATGAGTCAGAAGACCTTTGATAGAGGTGCAAGCTCAGGGATGGTAACTGAGAAGAGGCCTGGAAGCATTGGATCCAGCACCCGTCACAACGTATCTTTGTAACCATTTAGGGACTGGGACCCAGTTCAAGTATCTGTTAGAAATGTTGGAAGGTGACCTGCAGTGGTTAGCACAGGTGCGCATGAACCAACTCAGCAGGTCATTGAAAAAGCAACTTTCAGATTGGAGCCTCTTGGCCACTTAACATTCATTGATTGATAGACCATTCAAACGAAGACCGGGCTTCTGAACGCTTGCTACGATTGGTTTTTAACTCGCATAGATGGCCTAGAATTTACGTCATTCACGCTCGATTGTTGTTTGTTGACAGATGAGAAATTTATCAGGACATGGTCATTGAAGATAGAGGCCAGGTCCCGAAGTATTTGTTTTTAAAGGCGGATCGCAAGAGGAAAATGCTCGCGCATTTTCCTCGCCGTTTGAAAACCAGTGAAGTCACGTTTCGCCAAAGACTACGAAATGATGATGATGTGCATGAAGAGCTTCCCAATATTCGTTCGGCAGAAACATGAATCGGATCTATTGGAATGCGGTCGAAACTATCAACCAGATGACTACTAATGTAGGGACTCCTTAGCGAGCCGAGCGGCGTATGGGTTACGAGCGTCATTGCGCCATTCTTCAGCTAAAAACACGTGAGCAAGTTGAAACTGGGAGATGAAGAAACGCACAGCGGATGCCGCTCTCCTGTGCAATGTTGACGAGATAAAGTGTGATACCCCCGGCAACCATGAAAGGCCAGAGGGGCCTGGCGACCTAGATTGTAATGTCAATGCGATAATGCGCGATCTTTTGGTGGCAAAAAAAAAACACACGGGTGTTGACCACTTGCGGAGTCCTAAGAAGGCCATTTATTTTATTTATTTAAAAGCTAGAGATGTTTCATGCTCGAATTTACAGAACGACAACGGCAACGAATTCACCTGAAATTGACGATCTGAAGAAGAGAGTGTATGTTCGGGCAAGACCGTATTCGCATTGATGTGTACACTCGTGAGAATATCCTTCCATAGATGATCTCGATACCTCATTCTTAGTCTGGCGAGAGTTCCAAGTAAAAATGGCTACTACACTAACTGCACTGACTACTAATGCACCTTCGAAGGCATCAGGTTCCACCGGGACGGCTGCACCTGCTGTGAGTATTATTTTCGAATGTATGTATCATACTACGGAAATTGTGTATTGGATCTCCATTCGATGCATGTTGACATTGGCTGTAGTGGCGACAATTTACGTTCTTTGATGTCGTTCCAGTAAAAGATGTCCATGATCTCAACAGTTCACCTGATATTTTCAAGGTAACTTGTCAGTTAACTGGATGTTCTGAGACTCACTCCAACTTGTATAGGCAGCGTTGGAGGTTTCCACGGTGATTTCTTCATCCTCTGGAGTCATCGTCGCGGACATTCATGGCAGTGTCCATCTACTTAATCGCGATTTTGAGCCTGTCAGTAGTTGGGTCGCTCACGTTGATGGACGTGTAACGCATATGGTCGAACGGAAAGATGTTCTCGTAACATTGGGAGTGGGTGTACTTTTAAATTTTGAAATACCATCGACTCAAGTACTCTATAGGAAGAAGACGCTGTTCGCTTGCCTTTACTCAAGATCTGGGATATGCAAAATTTTGACCCAAGGACTGGAGCACCAGTCCTTCTCCGTTCGACCAAAATTCAGCTCAGCAGCCGCCCTCACCCGGTGAGCCCTTTTGAATCATTTACATCTCTCTCCTAGCTCACACGTACCTCCAGGTGACTACTGTCGCATTATCTGACACCCTCTCGCATCTAGCCATTGGTCTAGGAGACGGTACAGTCATCCTCTATCGTCATCTCGATCAATCCCTCGCCTCCTCCAACTCCCTCACGTCTCTCCCCAAATTACGCACTATTCACGAATCTCCAACGGAACCAATAACCGGACTTGGATTCCGTGAACACCCTGAAGAAATGCCGAACTCGTACCTCTTCATAGTAACCACAAACCATGTTCTATGTTATCAGGTTTCAGGTAAAAGAAGCGGTGGCACGCCGGCAATTGTAGACGAGATTGGTGCTGGGTTAGGATGTGCCGTTATGGACTGGAAAAGGAAAGATGTGGTTGTCGCACGCGATGAAGCAATTTATGTGTGTAATACTGAAGGAAGAGGGAATTGTTGGGCGTACGAAGGTAACACTTCGACCTCTCCACGTCGCTCATTAGCGTCAACTGACGCAGGATATAAGGCAGTAAATCCTCAGTTCACACACATCTCAACTATCTCGTCATCGTTTCGCCTCCTTTCATCCCGACTTCATCTGCTGCAACTGTCCCAGTTCGGAACTATGTTGCACGTTCTACCAATTCTGACGATGTGGACGTTACTAGAGTGACAGTCTTTGACCCAGAGAACAAGATTATCGCGTACTCTGGCCCTTTCAAGCAAGGCGTCAGAGAGGTAATATCACAGTGGGGCAATATTTATATTTTGTCTTCTGACAGTCAAGTACATTGCTCCTATGCCTTCTTATGCAAACGGAAAGATTAACCATGCTCCTATAGCTGCTTTGCCTACGAGAGAAGAGCATAGCAGATAAACTTGATATGCTTTACCGAAAAACGTATTACCCTCTCGCTCTGAACGTTGCCAAGACTCAGAACTTGGATGCAGCCAGTGTGGCTGATATCTATCGGCAATATGGTGATCATCTGTACATGAAGGGTGACTACGATGGTGCGATGCAGCAGTTTGTGCAGACAATAGGGCATTTACAACCTAGTTATGTCATTCGCAAGGTATTCAACCCTGCTCCTGCTCTATGCTTCAATGAGCAGTAATCTAACTATACACTTTACAGTTCCTCGATGCGCAACGAATCCATAACCTCGTAACCTATCTTCAGGAACTACACACCCTGGGACTCGCAAATTCAGATCATACAACTCTACTCTTGAACGCATACACGAAACTCAAAGATGTCTCTCGCCTTGACACATTTATCAAAACCGAGTCTCGCCGCGTCCAGACACCATCTGGTGATGGAAGAACAACAACCGAACTGCCGTTTGATTTGGATACGGCCATACGAGTGTGTCGGCAGGCGGGATATTTCGAACATGCTGCGTATTTGGCAAATAAGTATGAGAGACATGAGGATTATCTAAGGATCATGATTGAGGACAGTGGAGATTTAAGAAGTGCTGGTGATTATTTGAAGAGGTTAGGTGCAGAGGTTGTGAGCAGTTTTTTTTTCTATTATTTGTTTTTGCAAATGCTCATGATTGTCTCTCCTCGACAAGGCTGAAAGCAATCTCGCACGATATGGAAGGCTGATGTTGCAGAGTCTTCCAGAAGAGACAACCCAGCTCCTCATCGATCTGTGCACAGTGTCACCTGGATCTTTTGTCGGAGGAAACGATGGTTCCTCCACACCCGTGGTGACAAAGTCCATCCTTCCGCCCTCTTCCAGCACATCTACTGGCGGGGTTGGTAGCGGTCCATCATATCTCTCATACCTCGCATTGGGTCGTAGTCAGCCAACAACCTCAATCACATCTGACATATCACCTCCTTCTCCCTCAACCAAAACTCTTCGACAAGAGAACATTCCTAGTTCCAGTACTGTTGTTCCGCTTTTTTCTTCTTCAACCCCTCAGCAGCAGCAGCAGCAGCAGAGTCTTGTGGCACAACAAGCAAATACTCTTTCGAAACAAAGCATGAAATTACCTTCGCCAAGGGTGTATTTCGCACATTTTGTGGATCACATGGAACAGTTTGTTGTGTTTTTGGAGACGGTGGCATTTAGACGATATGGACAGAGCATGGATGAAGGATCAGTTGTTGACCATGTTTCAACTCACCGCAGACCAAAGGAAGTGACCAGTGCAAGCACGGGTACCAGTACTTCGGCGTCTGTTGTCATGAATGACGCTGAGGACAGGGAGGATCAAGTTGCGATTTGGAATACGCTGTTGGAGTTGTATTTGACGCTGCCAGGGTCAGAGAAGGATGATGGAAGGGAGGGAGAGAGGGGAAGAGAGTTCAAACTGAAGGCAATGAAAGTACTGAGAAGTTCGATGTTACCTTATGACCCGACACATGCGCTAATTCTATGCTCAACGAATGGGTTTACGGATGGGTTGATACTACTATGGGAGAAGTTAGGAATGTTTGAGGATATCATCCGCTTCTGGATTTCCCAAGCCTCGGACAGCAATGATAGCACTGCGTCGAGAAAGGTCGTGGAAACGTTAAAGATTTATGGACCGAATCGATCAAATCTATACCCGCTCGTGTTACGGTTTCTCACTTCCACACCTGAGGTATTAGTAAAACATAGAGAAGACTTGAAGAACATTTTGGAATATATCGAACAAGAGGGAATTATGCCTCCAATTGCTGTGGTGCAGCTGCTGAGTAGGAATGGAGTCGCGAGTGTTGGGCTTGTGAAAGAGTGGTTGATGATGAGAATTAGAGAGGGAAAAGAAGAAATTGAAGATGTGAGTTGTCTCCCCTTGTACTCTATGCTGGTGAATCGACATTGCATGGTTGGGGCGTATATTTTCGATTCAGGACTTTCGATTCACGGGCATAGTGTATATGTCCGTCTTGTCCATGCTGAACCTCTAAATTTTTTGTATCATGTGTAGGACAAGAACTTGACTGGGTCTTATCGACTGGAAACGGCAGAGAAATTAAAACAAGTGGAAGAGCTGACAGATACGGAACATCCGAAAGTGTTCCATGTTACAAGATGTGCTATCTGCAAAGCCCAGTTGGATCTACCTGCACTGCACTTCATGTGTAATCACAGTTATCATCAGCGGTGTGTCATTAACAAAGACTCTTCTGAACCCTCTCACTGAAGAAGAGAAATTCGTATATTTATAGGTGCTTACAGGAAAATGACCAAGAATGTCCAAACTGCGCCAGGGAACACGGTCTTATACGGGAGATACGGCATAATAATGAGAAATTGGCCGATCAACATGATGTTTTCTTGGCAGAGGTACAGGAGAAAGGGTTTGAGGCTGTTGCTAATGGGTTTAGTCGTGGGATTCTGAATATATCGAAAACGGAGGTTTGAGTAATATTGACACAGCCACTTAATTTAATTGATTGCTCCGCACCCTCTGAAGTACTCCTCGTCCCAAATTTATGACACAGGATATGTATCCTTTTCCGCGAAAAAGCAGGCGATGCCGAGTATGTTTGAAGTTCTCTGATATGACTGATGTCCACTGACCTCTCACGTCTTTGCCACTAATCCTGCGATCTGACTTCAAATACGTTTGAAATGTGTTTCTCTCTACCTTTCAGCACTATGAAGAGGATGGTTGGCCAATAAGCGGTGATGAATGTCAGGCTCATGATTGTTACTTTGCACACCCCAAGGACCCAGAATGGGCTACAAGCACAAGCACAAGCACAAACACAAGTAGATTCCGTCCTCCGCCACCGCTCCCGGACCGAAGAGATTCACTTTTTTCGAGGAGAATTGATCGCTCGAGGGATAGATCCAGAGAAAGACGTCGTGGGTATTCGCCTGGCCCGTGGTCGAGGAGCAAGGAAAATTTGAAAGAAAGGGATAGAGGATGGGATGGTATAAACCGGAAACGGGAACAGGAAAGAAGGAAGTCACCCCCGAGAGACTCATTCGTGTCTTCTCGTCAAAGCGCCAAGGATAGCGCTCAAACTAAATACGGAAGGATTTCCATTGATACTGCAATACCTTCTGAGCCTACAACACATCATTCCCCGCTCCAGCGCAAGCTTACAGCCTCGAAGATGGATGCAAATGCAGCTCCAGATCCAGCACCAAAGCGCGTTAATATTGATGCTAACTTGCCGCCAAGACCGCCTTCCGCAACACCTTCGCCCATTCCTCTGCGACTTGAGCCTTCATCCGCTGTATCATCATCTTCCTCTTTCTCCACATTTTCACAACAGCACTCACACAAACCACATGACCAACGTCTTGGGTCTTCATCGGGAGGCTTTATCGTACCCTCTTTACCGTCATCGGCGGCTGAAGCCTCGACTTCTTCATCACACTCGGTTGGCCAGAGCAAAAGGCACGGTTTGGGTGAAAACCGAGCGCCGATAATTGTATTGCCGTCGAATCCTACGCTGAGTGTCAGTGCTGGTGCGACTCCGGCCGGGACCCCTAACATCGTCACTCCCATTAAGGTAGCTACCAATGACACTACGCATCCCGAAATTGCCGACGTAGAGATGGCGCCTCTTGATCAAACCGCTGATATACCCATATCCACGATGAATGAGGTATCGTCCTCAATTTGGGACACTCTCTCCACAGCAGCTCGACCACGAAACGAGGCGATATCACGACCACAGCAGAATCAGGAACAAGGTCAAGATGTATCACAGTCCCTGCAGCCTACTTTATCACTTCCACCACTTCTGCCGTTACCTCCTTTACCGAGTTTCGAGCTTGTACAGACAACTTCTGGGCTTTCGCAGGAAGCGAAGTTCGATTTGTGGAATAAACGCATCAAGTACGTTTTTATAGTCTCTAGTGATGAAGTGACATGACGACCTTCGGAATTCCACAATATAGGATAATCGCAGAAGTCCTGGTTCATCACAATAAGGTTGTTAAACTTACATCCGACATCGATGACCTCAGTCGTTACGCCTCTTCTTCCTATTTCGCCTCCGATTCCAACTCACGATTCGATGATGACCGAGAAGCGAAAGAGCAAAAGAAACGGATTGAGAATGACTTGAGCGAATTGACTACTGCACGCGACACTGCCAAACGAACGATACAAAAACTTTATAGTGTACTGACAGAATCTGATATGTGGCCAAGTCCACCCGCTATCGAGGATATGCAGAAACAGAATATGAGGGTTGGGGAGTACGTGAAGGCACTAGTGGATGTTATGAACAAAGTTGCAGAGGATTTGACAGATCTGCGAAGGAGTTTAGACGAGAGAAAAAAGGGAAAAGTCAGAAACAAAGAGAAAGTGCAACATACTGTTAAGGAGCAGGAACAGGACACAAACATGATGGATGTTGATGTGGAGGATTCACATGCGCCTATCACAACGCCCAATGCACACCAACCTACCATCGTGGAGACTAACGTCAAATTTGGTGTTTCTGAAGCCGAATCCGTCGATACTGAGTCTAAGCCTTCCTATCCGAATACTCGCCATTGTTATCAGGAACTTCAGTCTCGGATACATACGCTCTCAGAACAAGTCGATACACTTCAATCTACCCTCGACGAAACTGAATCGACATGGCTTCAAGGAACACAGGATCTTTATTCTTCCCTCCTTAGCAAACATAAATCTTCTTTGGCTAAATATCGCGATTCATTCAAAACATCTCTCTCCCCCTACGTTTCATCTGTTAAAGCCTCATTGGACCAACTATCTAGTGATGCAACCAACATTTCACGAAAATTAGATCAAGCTATACAAGAAGAGACAAGATTGTCAGAAGAGACTGTGAAATTGGAAGAAGAAAGGGACAGATTAAGGAAAGGGCAAAAGAAGTTTTTTGAGGAGGAGTTACCGGAGTTGAAGAAGAAATTCGAAGAGTATGACAAGGAGAGGGAAAGGGATGCAAAGAGAGTTAGTGTGTTGGAGGTTGCGTTGAAAGCCTTTGAGAAGAGAACGCCAGGGCTGCACGCTACTTCGACCGAAGTGGCTGCTGCCGTGCCCACAACTGCATCTGCTCCTATGCCCGCTTTTACGCTGAAACCTGGTGACCAAATACTATCTCTTCATGAGCATGATTCAACCTCTTTCCAGTCATCTCCATCCTCACAGGAGCCTCAGTCATCTATAATGAACCTCCTTCAACCTCGACTCAAAGACTACATCCGTGAGCAAGTCAAACCTATAATTGAAGGTGTAAAGAACCAAGTGGAGACAATGGTGAATAACCAGAGGGAAGATATGAGAGTCACTACATGGGCTAAGATGGATTTGACTTATAAAGTGTTGGACGAGATTGGGAAACGAGTTGGAGTCGATATGGCGGCGGAGAATGAGAGTGCAGGTGCGAATGAACAGGGAGAGAGAGGAGGTACTGGTTCAAGTATGGATTTGGATAGGTAGGGGATGGTGGAGGTTGGGCAGTAGGAGATTCGTGGACCTAGATAGATGGTGGTGCAAGCGTAGTACTAAGAGCACCGGAGGATTGAGCTCATATGGTTCTTGCATTTGTATCTTGTATTATGATGATCTAGCATTCTCATCGGCTTCGTTGCATTTGCCTTGTTTTCTGGAACCGAAAATAATATTGTCACGCGTGCAGTATCCATTTCAAATCGGCAAAAAAAATTGCGTAACTCTGCGCAGCTGAACAGAATATTATTAGTCAACTGAAAGTAAATAGTGAACGTTGTCTGTTTGTTGTTGCAATGATTGTTACCTAGAGTCATAAGTTGTGTAGTTCACCCGAATATTCTATTCGCAGTCGTGCCGAGCTGAGGAAACGGTTGATGGAAAGGCCAGTTGACCCAAGTAGCTCACTATAAAGTGACAGTTGAGCAAACTCTGCTGCGAGCAGTCAGTTCAACTGTAAAGGCCATCAAATAGGTCCTTCCAATCCTCTTCTCCGAACCTCAACGAGCTTCCCAGAACCGATTTGCCGACCTGGCTCGGTGCAGAACGTGACAATCTTCCCGAACCCATCTGAACGACCTCAAACACTAGTGGTGCATCGCTCCAACCTCATAGATCACCAATGATTACGCCGAAATGCACCAATCCGATAAGTCTCTGAAGCAGTTGCCTGAGCACTTCTGAGTGAAATTAAAAGCCCAAGAGAGTTAAAGCTAGACCAATTACCGTTCAAACTCATTTACTTGGCCGTTCGATTGCTTCAATTATGTGTTTGTGATTCCTGAAGTAAGAACATCAACTAATACTGAGGTTCATCTTCAAAGTGGAAAAATCAGCTTTATTGAAAGACGCAGCCGCAGACACCAAGTACCTGAGACTGTATAGAAATGAGCTCCTTCTCAAACGATTAGAGATGACTTAGAGCTCTGGCCCCTTGACATGTCCTACAGTCCATAAGATTGATCAAAACGCCACACATAAGGCCTCGATGAATACAAGGGATGATCAAAGCCGAGGAAAAAGGGGTTATTGGAGACCTGTCCGACGTAAGAAAGGTTGTCTGTATAGTTTAAGGCTTTGTAGGTCGGAGAAGCGCACGGCGGGAGGAAGGTTTGGGTAGATGAGTTAAACTTTACCGGGAAAGAACACTCCGATGTATATCTAGAATTAGTATATCGTTCTTGAGTAAGTGTAGGAGTCGGGGTAAAGGCTATTTGGAGAGGCGAGGTAAGGTTAAGGGGATAGGAAGAGCACCGAAATGTTGGGGTGGCTAGAAGGTGATGGGACCTACAATGATGAGCGAATGAATGGACGGACAGACGGATTGGGTGGGTCATGTTCGTATCATTGGATGATGTATCTCGAGGGCGAGTCAGAATCAATACACAGTAATGTCCATGTTTTATCATACAAGTCTAGATAATCTTCGTTGAATGATGGCCATCCCATAATCAATTGCCTATCTATCCCATTGTAAGGCCATCCAATGCGACTTAATCTGTAACTGGTAGCTGACGGATTGACATCCAGCCATATGTTTATCGAATTTCCGGAAACGCTTACCCCATTTCTTATTTCAGGTACCAGGGCACTAGCTCGACCGATTATTTGGTGGGTCAATACTCCCCAATGATAGACAAAAAATCTCCAGACACGGAGCCTCTGGCTCAAATTTACACCAGGGCCAACCATCAACGGAACAATTGTTCTAGTAGGATCGTTAGAGGATCGACACGATTTGAGTCAAAGCAGTGTCATCTACAACTCAGGACCAAAGGCACAGGTTCATCGAGGCAAGGGTAAGTCTAGTGTACCACTTTCTGGGTCACCGATGAGATAATTTTTCAAACGATAAACGTAGAAAGATCTTGACTGGGATAAAAGCACCAGACCGATAGAAGTAGATAAGATGTCGTCACATCCGCCTTGTTGTGAGTCTACTAGCTACAAATAGCAATCAAAGAGCTCTAGGTGTGCTCGTGTTCACAGGAGGAATCCCTTGTGCAAATCACGGAACGCAGCTCATAGTTCGCCTTTTGCTCCGATAGCAGTGCCTTCAAAGGGTAGGCCGAGGAAAAGCTGCTGTCCAGGGATCACCAGTACCGGTCGAATGCTCTTCAGTAAGAAACGAGGCGCGGTATTTAATGAAACCTCGTTTATGATCACAAAGGCGACTAGAGATAAGTGTGACAAACCATAACCCTTCTAGTAATGTATCTATGTTTCCTTCTTTGATCCATCTGAGGGATTCATGTTTGTTCTCCAGCTTCCTCAGCCTAATCCTTGTAGTTTTCCCGAGACCATATACTCGCAACCGTTCACCTCTAAATCATTGCTCTACATGAGTCGTTCGAGGCGTCCAGTCAGACTCCCGGTCTTGATCTCGAGCCCCGAACTCTGGACGGTCCCAAGCTAAGGCCCCTAGCCACCGCCTGCCTTGCTGAAGTGTCGTGGTATGGAGCCGTATTTCATGAATGCAGCTTCGGAAACATTAACCTGTTTCCTAGCTATTGGATAACGACCGGCGTAAGTAGATAACCGCACGTTTCTCTGATAATAATATTGGTCATGGATTACGAAAGGTGAAGAGAATGTACTGTCTGCCCGTAATTTGGTTATCTTGCCGATAGCTTTACTTGACAGGTGGGCGACATCGAGACACAGGGCCCAGAGAAGATCCAAATCTTCGTAAGTTTCCTCGTGCAAGCCGCGAGTACTTCGAGGGTAGTTCCACTTTGCGCAGAAGAGGTCAACTTCGATTACATATCTTATGGCGCGGACTGGTATAATTCATTGAACAGAGACGAGCCAAGCTCATATTCGCATTTTCTGCTTAGTTTGACGCTCCTCGTGTTGGCATCATATGATAACCTATTGCCTATCTTGACAAGCTTCGAGATGATCAGAAACCTCAGTGAGCACGCGTATGTCTCTTGCTTACCTGTGCAACGGAAAGTATACATCCCACGTATCCTTCTGTCTCAGTATCGGAACCTGCGGAGAAGACATTCTCGCAGCACAAGACGCCCATTTTTCAAATTGTTTCATGGAAGATAAACCTGTCACATTTTGACAGTCCACTACAGTCACCTCTGTGCACCGTGTCCTGGTCTCTGACAACCTGGAGTGGATATGCCCGGCAGGGGTGCTGCTTTCATCACTGTCAACGAATCTCGGACTGATGGCGATGTGCTTCGAATCACAAGGCGAGTAGGGTCACATCATCAGGGGTCGACTTTTGGCGTGTACTGCAAGAATTATGTGAATTTTCCGCATGCATCTGCAAGAGACCAGGGGGTATGCTATTCTGGAGCACGGGGATGATCGAGGATATTCAGCAATATCTTATCCTGAACTCGACATGCTTGTACATGGTCATAACCAGGCTCGGATATTCACATATTGCCCCTGAGTGACATATGAGAAGCGCAGGAGGCATTTACACTAGCCTAGTGTTAATGCGGAAATGGTAGCCTCAAGACACCCTGCTTTGGTGTTTGTCTAATTAATAGCCGCCTCTGTAGTTCCTGCGCCTTGCTTCATTGTCGGGATCCGTCCCTTCCTTCTTCACCCAATTCACCCAACTTCAGTTTCATGTAGTCTGAAACACTAGAGCAAATGCTTACCTTCCATTCAGACTCAAGCCATATCCCGTTAACGCATGCCGAAAAATGCGACTTGTCAAATGATCAATATTATTTTTTTCCCATCTCGTGAACAAGGGCTACCGCTTGCCATGATGATAAATCTGGACAGCTGACTTCAATGAGGATTTTTCCGCGAGTCAGTGAGAAGGCTGATCAATGTAGGCGAAACAGTGGCTTCTATCTGCTTGATGCTCTACGTTTCCAAGGGACTACATCATATGTAGGGAAGTATTCCAAGTAGCCTAAACCTTGAACTTCGGGGTCTACAAATGTTCAGGTGCTACTGCCATCCGAAGGCTGTGATCTAAACCCTATCACAGCAGTCGTGAGACATAGAATTTTGAATCTCAGTCTTTCAGAAGTTTCAACCTCTTCAACCTAGGCGCGCTTCCAGTTACTATTGCAACAATAATGTTTGATATTGGTTTTGGGATCCAGAGCATCTATTGAGAGCTAATCTGGGGTCATTCTAATGCGACAAAGTAGTTGTTCAAGTAGACATCATTTTCTGATATGTCCGATGAAGAACCACCTTCCATGGCTTAAAGCCAGGTATCTTGATTAAGCGCCTCATTCATTTTTGACGACTCATGCATTGCCACTTCAATTTGTAGAGATAGGACACGTAGATAGCATTTTTCTTGTGGTCAGAATTAAAAATCAACATCAAACTAGAGTGCTAAAACGCAGAGTGTCTACACTATAAGAACAGAGGCTAGTGCACTATTTGCTGTGATAATCTTAGATAACAACTTCGGATCATCACCATTGGACACTTGTAATATGTATACCTCATTACTCATTATCAGTCTACTAGCTACATAGCCCTTCAGAACTCTACAGCATCCAACTGTAGACTATAAAAACTCAGACTACGACCTCTATAATAAATCAACCTCGCATTACAACACTATTATGTAGAAATGTAGGAGGGGGCGAGGAATGGGTGGGAAGTTTTCCAGTTTTGGTTTTAGAGTTTTTATTTTTAGAGTTTTTGTATTTTGTATTTTTTTGGAGTGCTTCGCGACCCGAGGAAATCTATTTTTCCTACTTGGGTCTAGTCTTGGTTTGAGGGCAACTGGACCATCAGTCGGCCGAGCTTAAGGCATATGACAACGTTGCACATGATTATTTCTGCTGTAGGGCATTCTCGACGAATCTTGTGTTGATTGAAGACCATGCATACAGATTTCATCGTAGGTATTTGATGACGTCGCTGACGTCACTGACACTGTTGCCTAGCGAATGATTGCATGCGACCGGATGGCAAATGCTGAAAACCCGTCAGTCACTTGCGACCACTCACCACCGAAGTCAGTGGAACTGAAACAGGCGAGCCTGTGACAAATTCAAAACTAATTCAGGAGGTTTGAAATCTCATGGACAAGCTCCATTTGTCTGCTTTGCTAGAAGAAGCTTTTCACTGTCCATAACCAACAGTGCTAATTTCATGTAAATCACACAACTGAATAATACACTGGCTATTGGATTTGCCCAACGCTGGCCAGGTGACTGCAATCTCCACATGTTTGTGGATATAAAGGATCAACCACAGAAATCACTCAATGGTTTCAAACAGAAGTTTAATTAACAAAGTTGGTTTATCCAAGTTCTCTCTGAGAGGAAACTCCACTCAGGTTGACACGACAACAATGAACCGTGCGACCACAAATAGAAGAAGACTATAGGTCATGCGTAGCCCTTCTGTAACGAGTTCCATTCGTCTCGTTCTGAACAACTACGTTTCCGAGTTTTGATCACGTTATATTGCTGTGGCTCGTGGTAGAATAGAATAAGAATCACAAGCAATCATATTCAATTTGACGATAGAACTGGAAGCTGGACTGACCAAAAGAGGCAACTGAGTAATCAGCCTATGCTGGACGAATGACATCAGTCTATGGTACCATCACTGCGGCGTTCTCGGTAACGAGGCTGGCTACGGTTTATTACATCTCTCAGGAGGTTTCACACAACATTCCGTATGTGTAACTCTGCCTTTCTGCACCTTGCCGGTGACCTTCATCAGCGGGGGAGGCTATGCTGACTTCATATCAAGTTCAATGACTGAATGACAATTGCGTACTCGTGACTGCATGCAAAGCCTTGATGCCATTGATGTAGCAGCTGGCGCTAAGCGATCATGACTTCTGATGTAAACTCGAGCGGTGAAGTCAGACCTGAGACCCCCTACAAGAACGTCCCAGGGGCACTCTCGTACCATCATCGAATCCGTGTAGCCCTCTTACCCTGGAAGCAAGGCAGTTGGACCCCGATCTGTATTCATGTACTTCAAATCTTGCTTCAGGAAATCTTGCAAAGCACTCCGATCTACTTGATAGTTCACACTGCAATGCTGGGACCACGACCTGAAGTACTGAGAGTCAATAACATGGCCGAGCTTTGTGTAGATCTTGTAAATTTTCGGTTAGATGCTGGTTCTGGTCAATCATCTTGGTCTTTGTAAACGAGTTTTAAGGACGTTTGCCTCGAGTTCAACAATGTTGGACTGCGTATCGTTGGCTGTATTGACCCTAGTTTCATGAGACAGCACCCCTCGAATAATTACCGTTTAATCCCCAATTTCTGAAACTCGAAACTCACCCATCAGATTATTTGTTACCGCACCAGGGAATGTTTCAAGACAGCGTGAACATGGTGCCTTGAACACGGTGCCGTCCATTTCGTGAGTACCGATGTGAAGTCCTAAAATCTGATCCAAGCGAACGGTTGATTAAACCTGTGATTACCACTTGGTATATTTGTTCTCGGCGCCAGGCCTGCAGCAGTGCTACAGTACAATCCAGCAACTCACGTTGTTGACTACAAGACCGTCGTCTATTTCTACCACAAGGTTGACATTACAGAAGAATGTCCTCTCCCAAAACTGGGGTTTGTCTTGCCCTGCGGTCCTCCTGTTTATCACGATCACCTGGGCAGTCGATTGACAAGGGATCGCCAGATGAACTACTATCCTCTATCTTCTTCTTTCTCTGACTGTCTTGTTGATAATCACAGGTTTGGTCTATCATAACCTCCATACTGTCCACTTCCAATTTTTACTACCGAAAGTTTCAAGTTTCTTCGCCGGTGATCGTTTTTTTGAGGAGCTTTGGTAATCATGACTCAACACGATCTAAAGATGGAAATCCTGGAGTCCTTATGAAAACTATGTATAGTCCATAAATAATTGGTGGAAGTACATATTCGCCAAACAAGAAAATCCATGTCGTAAATTATTACGAAACAAAAAGTCAATGCAATGGACTAGAACTAATCCTGCCCATATCTAGATTACTTTTCTCTTCTGCCTCAGCTTGACGGAGAGAAGTTGTAACTGCTTACGACTGACTCCCCCTCCCCTCATTTCATTCATTCGTGTATGTAGTAGTAGCAGCACCATCCGACACTCTCATTGTTAGCCCTAATCTCTCCAGGACATGTCGATACCCACGAGGCAGAAGAAGTAGAAATACTAATGCAATTAAAATCGGCTCCAGGAGTTCATAATCGTGTGGACTCGATTGCTAGACTTTTACTCCTTGGCTAGACTTTCCTTCCTTGGCTAGACCTTCCTCCTTGGTTTGAGGCGGCAAAATGTAAACGAACCGACCTGCTTTGCTTGTCGTTCCAGAAATATCGAAGGACCTTCTTTCCTGAACTCTGAACTCGAAGGGCTGTAAACCAAGACTTCAAAAAATGGCTTGTGATCGAGCGCGCTCGGCAGTTGTTTTATAATTTTGGATTAGAGCCTTTTTTTCATATTCATGGACATGACTTAAGTGTAAAGAGTTTTTCTTCTCATACCGCTGACTCGGAATTTGGTCAGGACATCTCACCATTTGCCCCGGTATCTTTTGGCCAATAGGGTTATTCGTTATATCGAACCGGAGGTGAACATCTAATTCCACCATGACCATACCTTATGCACGACCTTTCCACAATGACTCCAGGAAGTCGGGATATCGGGACTAGCTTTTGCATAGTCCTCAGGGAAAGAGATGGATCAGTAAATTCCCGACCGCCGGTGAATTAGTCTGAGCGGCTTATCCCCCACATCAAAACAGCATTAACAGCATTATTTACCATGTGAGACGTAAAACAGATAGCCGGAATCGCACATTTTTCATAAGGCATGCGTAATGGACTCGATCCTCTCATGAGCTTTTCTTAATGCTTAGGGCGAATTCGGAACTTGGGATACCTGTCTTGAACCTATTTTTGACAACTACAACAACATGTTTAACTGATCCAACTGTCAGCTTTTTGTTGTATACTGCAAATATAGTACTAAAACACATGTCCCCAAAAAATTTTCGACGAGCGTTTTTGGGGAGAACTTGGACTATGACCCCTTTCAACGGATAAACCAATTGCACAACTAGGTATAACTTTTTCCTCACTAAAAATAAAATTTCTTGTTATGGTACACTTGGTTCATAAGGAAAAGTGATTTTTCTTTTTTATGGCCCGTTTTCTTCCGAGGAAACTATGATTAGTCAACCCTCCTTACTCAACGGTCCTTTGAAGAGGGGGATATACGGAATGCGTGTTTCCGAGCTTTACCTTATCACTTACACATGACTCTCCAATAATGACGTACACTTCTTTCAGTCATCCTAGGCCGTACTTGAGAGCTCTCTTTTTTCAAAAAAAACCCTATTTTTCTTCGATGATAGCGATAGCGATGATGGTGTGGGGAAGGACGATCGAGAATGATTGATGAGCGTCAATTTCATTTATAACCTAATTCATTTAGGACATACACCCATTAGTAGAAAAGTTTGCCTTTCATGCAAAGACGAGAACTCAGTGAGATATACTATCCGTGTATGTGAATGATGATATGTCCTACTTGAAGCCGAAACTAGTCCAGTGGCCTAACATTCAACAACACCAGAAACTTCTTCTTTGACTATAAGCAGCAAGTCATTCATTCATTTTTATTGTTCATGTTCAAGGTTAGATTCATTTCACTATATCTAGTTCGGAAAAGACTAGAAAACGAGTCGACAAAAGCGACTAATATGGAGAAAGGAAAGGAATAGGACGCCTAATGCGTTCGAGATAAACGTGAGATCATGAAAGAAATCGTGAAACAAAATCGTATTGGGATGTGCGTGATGATAGAAAGCTGACTAGCAGCCAAGACCAGGAAGATCCAGGTTAATCCAAAGGGCCCAGGGCCCTACCACAGACGTCGAGCAAGGAAAGCGAAAAAACAGAGAGCAGATGACGTGATAGGCATGAAAGAACTGTTAATACATGTGGAATGCGTTGAGAAAAAAAGGGGTATCGCGATGTCTTGGCAGTTGCGGGCGTTGCATGGATAAGAATAAGATATGCTGGTGACGAATGACATGAAAACATGAAGATGAAGGGTCCCTTGAAGATGTGATGTGATAAAATAGAAGAGACGAGAGACGAGTTCAATGGGATGCCATGAAAGAATGTACGCGGTGCTTGACGCGTCGTTGTGCGCGGAAGATGGTCAAGTTAAAGGCAAGACAAAGAGTCTGCCATCTACGCTGGAAGACTTCGCCACATGTGGGGACGTGCTCTTCCTGTCTGGGTTGTGGGAATGTTGGGAAGGAGGACACAGGGTCCTCGTCGCCTGTCTGTTGATCGCATTTGTCCCTTCTTCTTCGCTTTAAGACACCGGTCCAGGACTTTTCTGGCAGGGGATCATGGTTGAGGACGGTGGCTGCAGAGCTGTAGGAGGTTGGGGGAGAATAGTCTGGTAGAGACGAGGGGCTGTAGTAGCTGATGTCGCGACGGTGGTGAGAGACGCGACGGTGAGCCCAGACAGAGGAGTAGGCATAGCCATCTGAGAGGCGGCGGTCGTCGTCGTCGTCGCCATCATCATCATCGTTGTCGTTGTCGCCTGCAAGCGAGGCGGGGGAGAGAGGATGCCAGTGGGGTGGAGGCGGGGAGAAGGGACGGTAGTCGGGGTCGTGGAAGTGGCCGCGACTATCCCTGACTGCAGGAGCATACTTTGCGAGGGGAGAGTATGGAGGGTGGAGGAGACGGGAGATGTCGTCGTTGGCTGCTGTGCGCCTCCAAAGTAGTCCCATTCTGTGCACAATCCAACTTTCCGCCACCTACTTTCTTATATACTCCATCCTGACCCGGTTCGCTCGGTTCGGTCCGTGAGCCACGCAGCTCCGATCGAACCACAAAACCGGCTTGTAACTCGATATAATCATGGCACCCATTCATGATCTTTCGTGCACCTTCCGTAGTATATTACCTCGAGGATACAGCAAATATCATTGTGTTATCACCATTTATTCATCTGCTCATCCAACGTCGTACTTGATACACGAGCAACTACATACCTTTTTCTGTCATAAACAATCTTCTCCTCAGCCGATATTTTTCCAGGATTGCAGGTCATCACGCCGCTATATCATCATCCGAGTCATAACACGAATAGATGATCGGTCATTCGCTATCAGCGATGGTAAACCATAGATTATCAACTGATACGTGTGATTCAACCAAGTGCATGGAGAAACGGTGAGTTTTCAAGAAACCGTGATCAACAAAGAACGGGTGGACAATAATCCCGGGGTTTTACCAATCTCTGACTGAGTAATCATACTGAGTAATAGTTATTCGTTAGATTCAACTAACTAGTTCGTCATCGAATCACAAGATCAAACCAGTCGCTTCGAAAAAAGTATCTGAAGTGCACTCTGAAAGTATCCAGCGATATAGAAGAAAACGCGCTCTATCACAGTACGCGGGGCCCTTTGCGATTGTTGCAATCTCTTTGACTGGCTTACATTCACACCGAGTAATTCGTGCCCATTGCCCAATGGCCCGGTCACGAAGTACCGAAAAACTCGAAGAATAGACCTAGTCATCCCAGTTGTGATATGAACTGGTTGAGATGTGAGTCTGCTTGAACGCTTTAGTGGATTCCTATCCACCCGGACAAACTATGACTCGTGTCAAAGATAATGAAAGAACGTTCCATGCCTCGAGGCGCTAACCAATTCATGTTTTTCAACGTGAAGCGAGATTGGACTCTGAACTCGAGAGGGACGGAACTTGTTGCATCACCTACATAGATACTTATCTCCGCAATCCCTATGTTCGAGGACTTTATTAGCAACTTGCCAATTTCGTCCTCCTCTATTCTATTCTAGAGCATAATGCGTCAAGCTTTGTCAGGCCATGTGTCGGTGGGGTTCTCTATCGACTTTCCGTGGAAATCAAGGAATGGCAACTAGGCGGAGTACGTACGTCCTGAGAAGGTTCTCTTCTGATAGACGGACCAAACTATCCCTATTGGGATGTGGATGTGATGTGGATGTCTCAGACCCGATAAGAGAGAGAGGCAGCTATGTAAAGGGGTGGCCTTCAGACCTAAACTTCCTTCAAAGAATGTTGCACGATCGTATGAAGCAAGTCAAGTGGTATGCCTTGATGAGGTGGGTACCTTTCGAAAGGGACAAAGACGTGTAGGGGACCTTGTGGAATGTTGGTACACGATTTTGATGTCCCATTCCTGCCCTCAATCTTTGGTTCAAATTTGGATGAGAGGAAACCTGGTTTGGCGGTATTGTCTCAGGAAATGGACTAGGTTGGTTTAATCTTATCGTGGCCTTGAGGTGAGCTATCCCTTTCCAATCTTATCTTATCTCTCCAGTCGTACCTTTACATCCTCTTTATGGGTTTCTTGCATGGTTTCTTAATCCCTCGGCCCGGAAAGTAATCATAACAGAAATAAAAAGTGCATATGATGTCGTCGCCGCCCACAGATGTGATACCTTTCAACTTCAGCCTCATTCAAATTCAGTTAATCGGGGGATTGTGACTTATGGTTCGATGTATCCGTATGTGTAACGATCCACCTTGCAGTACCTCGCTTCATTATTTTAAGTTGAATTGTGTTTGGAGTGTGATACCACGGCGACCATACCCAAGGTCCTGTCAACGTTTGAAAGCCTTGATATCGTCAGAAAAATGCAATCAGCGACCATCATTGTATCATATCAAAACGATTGGGGTGCACAGTGATGTGCCTTGTTCGTATTCTATTCCCTACCCAATGGGGCATCGAAGGATTCGGGTATTTACTCGGAACAGGATGAAAGAGAACTCAGTGGGAGAGTGAGCTGGATCGTCCGAAATACTCGACGTTCCTATTTTTTCTAGATTGCTGAGTTACGTAGCTAATAGAGCATCATCAATTGTCACATGATTCAGTGCCACTCATCATCGCCCACTGTCGGCGCTCAGCCCCTCTCTTTCCTTACCTATCGCATCTGGAAAGTGGTTCTCGAAGGTGTCAATAATTGATCGTATTGCTACTTTCCCTCTCTTATTCTATGGCGTCGCTGTTCTTTTGCCACGCCCTTGTCGGGCTTCTAGGTTCCAGAAAAAAATAGTGTGAACAGATATGTATGACCGAAATCTCGGCATTTTGGTTGGCCCCATCTTCAGAAACAAGCGTATATCAATCCCTATATATTCATCTTCTTGCTTTAGGATGGCATAACTCCAATGAGTTGTGGAAATTTGGTGGACCGGGTGAGCTCTATTACTAACAGGCTAAATGCTGGACATCTAAGTCGGCCAGTCTACGTGCTGACTATTGGGTTCCTGGCCTTTGAGATCCTGTGGGGGTTACAGAAGGCGAGGTCTCATTGTCTTACAATCTTATCCGACTACCTGAAATTCACTCGTCCAGTGGGAGAACTGCATTAA
>Ga0153959_1000255_pt1 | contig 30726 bp, 21 predicted proteins | sample TSFL043MetaG_FD_104685 | JGI IMG/M metagenome (GOLD analysis project Ga0153959, IMG submission 104685) | Attine ant fungus gardens microbial communities from Florida, USA - TSFL043 MetaG | ecosystem: Host-associated > Fungi > Mycelium > Unclassified | place: USA: Florida, Wekiwa Springs...
AAAGTTGCCTTAGTTTTTATCCATAGGCTGTGCCGCTTTCTTTTTTTTTTGTTTTCTTTTTAGTTTTTCACTTTCTTTTTTTTTTGTTTTTTTTTTAGTTTTTTGCTAATAAGAAAACTAAAAACAAAAAAAAAAAATCAAAAGAAAACTAAAAATTGCAAAAAAAATAAGGATACAGAGAAATAAATCTTATTACAAAATCCTGATAATGTTCTAGATTGATTCGAGAGCCGTATGCGGGGAAACTCGCACGTACGGTTCCTTGGGAGCATTATTTATATCTACCTTACACTAAGGTACTGTAATGCGACCCAACTACCTTAATATTATAAAAGAAATTTTCTTTTATAAACCTGAATATAAAATAAATTCTTTATTAAAAGATAGAAAATTCTTAGGTTATATTTATAATAATAACGGTAGTTTAATAAAAATTTTACTTTTCAAATATAATAATATAGTTATGTCTAGTCCTATTTCTATAACAATATCTAGTATAACTTTAATAATATTATTATTTATATTTATGTCAACCGAATGATTAAGTATGGGTACCTTTAACCTCCTATTCTTCCTATGTGTTAAGGAGCATTTTTCTCGTAATTTATTACTGCTATTAAATACAAATAGAATTGTATCTGATACTTATCTACTAAGCTCTCCTAAGGGTTCTCTTAGTACGTATAGTCGATTGTTAGGTACTCGTAATTCAATTCCCTTCGTTAATCGAACTAGAGATATTACTCGGTTATTTTCTATACTTGCTCAACAAACCTTAGGGTACTCAACCTTTTATCATACTAAGACTTACCCTATCTCGCCTTGATTTATATCAGGCTATACAGATGCAGAAGGTTGTTTCAATGTTAACCTTCAAAGGAATCCTAACGGTAAATTCTATATACGACCCCTATTCCAGATACAAGTTCACTCAAGAGATATAGGTATATTAATGCAAATTAAAGATCATTTAGAAGGTATAGGTAATATTTATAATAATAGTGATAATTCAAAATTCATGGTAAGATCTTTAGACCAAATTTTAAAAATAATTACTCATTTTGATAATTACCCTTTAATAACTCAAAAAAAAGCAGATTTCATCTTATTTAAGCAAATAATAAACAAAGTAGTTAAGGGGGAACATTTATCAGCCGAGGGATTGCAAGAAATTGTTAATATTCGTGCATCGATAAATTTAGGTTTATCTGATTCCTTTAAGACTATTTTCCCTAATACTCTCCCTGTCACTAGACCCTTTATAGAAAATATTACTATCCCACACCCTGAATGAATGGCTGGGTTTGTTTCAGGTGAGGGTTGTTTCTTAGTTCAAATGTCTAAATATGGTAAAGGTAAATTAGATGGAGTTTCATTAAGCTTTAAAGTATCTCAACTTTTGAGAGATGAGTTACTGTTAAGATCTTTTATTTCTTTTTTTGGGTGCGGCCTATTCAATTACCATAGTGGAAAAAGCAAATTAGGGTCAGGAGTATTTATTGTTAGAAAATTTGCTGATATCTCAGATAAAATCCTTCCATTTTTTAAAGATCATGAGATAAGAGGTATTAAAAAAGAGGATTTTGAAGACTGAGCTAGAGTAGCCGAATTAATAAAATCTAAGGTTCATCTTACGGAAAAGGGAGTAGAGAAGATCCGTGAAATTAAATCTGGTATGAATACACTAAGATAATTTTGAGGGCGTATCTTGCCTACTTAGATTAGAGAGGACTCCACCCAATACAATACTTCGTAAAGTAAAGGAAAGGAGGGGAGCCTCCTTTGGCAGGACGTAGTGTCCTGTCAAAGGAGGCGGCGAAGGGCCGAAAGGCCTGAGCCCCTTCGGCCCCTCCGCTCCCCCCGCCCCCTGTCGCAGAATAACGGCTACCTTAGTAAAATTGTGGGATATCTCTTTGTTATTTATAGTACTTAGCCGAGATGTAATAGGTTGCCCGTAAAAATTTGCTATTAAGAATAATGGTAAAATTTTATAAAAACATTGGATTAATTGCAAGAATATCAATACCCCGTTGTTAGTTTGATGATTTGCAGCGAAGTTATCTCAGTTTTAATCAAGATTTTTTTAGGAGGTACTGGCCCCACCACTACTGGACGGACGGATGCACTAAAAAAAGTAATTCGTCCTTCGGAAGGGTAAGGACGAGAGCTCCATCTTTTTTAGAGTACTTACTTTAATGATATGAGATAAAACGTTCAACGACTATTAGGTGAGTAAAACTAACAATAATCCTATATAAAAATCCAATACTACTTAGCAATTAATATAGCATTACAGATAATGAAGATCAGATCTTTAATTCTCTCCACCGAAGGACGAATTTTTTTTTAGGAGGTACTGGCCCCACCACTACTGGACGGACGGATGCACTAAAAAAAGTAATTCGTCCTTCGGAAGGCAAGCTATTTAATACTAAGTAGTAATAACTTAGTCTGAACAATATAGCGATATATTGAAATATTAATTATAGTTTATTAACGGCTCCTCCTCCTTTGGCAGGATGCCTGGGTTATGAAATTACCGAAGGGCTAAATAATTTTTAACAACTTTGACTATATTGGTACAGATTTTATTTAATAATTAAATGAGCTCGATGACAATTTTTTTGATTTTTATTTGTATCATAGCTATTCTATTTTTGGTTCTTAATTTATTCCTGGCTCCACATAATAATTATGCCGAAAAAATGTCTGCTTTTGAATGTGGATTCCATTCTTTCCTTCAAACGAGATTGCCCTTTAACATTTCTTTCTTTATATACGGTATACTTTTTCTATTGTTCGACTTAGAGATTCTATTACTTTTTCCTTATGCAGTAAGTGGTAATACTAATAATATATACGGATTAACGGTAATGCTGATTTTTACTTTAATTGTTACAATAGGATTTGTATTTGAAATAGGTAAAGGGGCTTTAAAAATAGGTTCAAAACAAAATTATCAAATTAATATGCCTAAAAATAATATAATAGAAAGAATAGGTTTTATAGGTAGTAAAAGGTATTATTCGACCAATCTCCCTCTCTAAAAATATTCAAGAGTTTTGAAATAAAGTTAATTATACATATGAATCAGATAAAGACAACTTTTTTAGGTTAGTAAATAGTTTTTTAAAAAATTTACCAAGTAAAAACCTTGCTAATGAAAATCTAGATCTTTACTTTCTAAATTCTATATTTAAATGTCATCTTGCTAAAGATTTTAAGAGTTTTTTTAGAGGATCGCTCCAATACTTCGTAAAGAAAAAGGGAGCGCAGCCAAAAAATGCCCTAAAGGGCCGAGGTACTGCTTGCACTAAAAAAACTAATTTTCAACTTACTTTTAATAAGTTAAATCCTTTAATAAATATAAAACGAATTAGATTCGAGCTACCTATTACCGATTCATCTCCTATTTTAGTAAAACTAATAGGTAAATATACAAGAAATAAGTCAGGTAAGGCGGTATATAAGTTCACTAATAAAAAAAGTGAATTTTCTTATGTAGGATTTGCAATTTATTTATTAAATAAAAACAAACTGAAAAAACTAATTATAGATAGAATAAATAATAAGGTTGCGATTTTACATGTGGGGAGTTCGTGAGGAGTTCGTTACTTTAGCTATACTAGTATTAAATTAGCAGATAAGAAAGCTCAAAATCATCGCTTCGCAGAAATCACCGTTACAGATCTTAAAACTAATGTAACTTCTACTTTTAGCTCTATATCAAAAGCAGCAAAAGGTCTAGGTACATCTGAAAAATCCCTTACTCAATATATCAATTCATCGGAACTTGCAAAACTTCCATACTTGGGTAGATATTTTTTGATTAGCGTCCCTAAAAAAAAATTTTTTACTGCGGGCGAGGGCGTCCTTGGCTATAAAGTTATTACTACTATTAAACTTAATCCTGAAGAAATATACAATTATAACCTCTCTTCTGTGCGAAGCAAGAAAATCCTTAAAGTTTATACCGCTTCGCCTCTTTTCGGGATAAAAAAGGTCTTACTTCGTACAGGAGCCTCTCATCCATTTTTGCTTTATCTTGTAGAAGGCAGAAGAAGTAGAGGGCCCTTAAATTATTTAGAATTATGATATATAATTCTAAATATCTTTCGAAAATTATATTTTAATAATAAATTAAGGGTTGAAAAATATTTTAAACAAATAATAGCTTTTATTCTTATAATTCATCTATCTATTAGTACTTTGGGGTTTATGATTTATGATATAGAAGTACTATATTTTTTAATTAATTTTATACCTATCTTTGGCTTAATAGGATTAGGTTATATTAGTCCGGGCTTAGTTAAATCTGAACTAGTTAATAAATTAAATAATTTATCGCTTATCTTAGTATTAAGTATTATAGTGGGTTTTCCTATTATTGGGTTTATTTATGCTTTAGTACCTGCTTACTTAAAATCATGTTTCTTTTTATTTATATTTTTTAGATTTATTTTTACATTGTTTATAGCTGTTCTTTTAATAGTTAAATTGTTTAATATGCCTTGAACTAAAGATAATTGAATTAAATACGGAGTTTTGGTATTTAGCCTTTTATCAATGAATAATTTATTTTACATAACAGGTAAATTATTTTTTGACTTTTTAAAAATTAATAGTGATGATTCTTTCCCATTAAAAATTGAGACAGAACCTAATAAGGTGGATATTAACAAATTAAGAGAAAATCTTTTTCCTACTCTAAATCTATCTACAATTAAACCTAAAGTTACTATTTTTGATTATATACCCTCATGTCTTAAAGCTAATCAGAAAGTAACCTTCGATAATCAATTTTTTAAGTTTAAGTGCGAACAATGATTAAAGGGTAAGTTACCTAATGTTAGATTATTTTCTGATTGAATTGAGTTAGACTGTAATAAAAAAATAGTAAATAATCCCTTCCTAAGAGATACTGCATTGTACGATTGTTCTCCTCCTCTATGAATTAGACGTCCTGAACTAATAAACGGTTATTTCAGATATGGGTATATTAGACCTAAGTTATATTTCCAAAATCATTTCTTATGTTTTGATATACAATCAAATCAAAGGTTTATCCAAGTAAAATATGATCCTTATCTTAGAGAAGGTTTTTATGTTGTAAATTATAAAGGTGGTAAAGAAGTATTTGAATTTAAAATTGAGAATCCAAAGCGTAAATATTACTTTGGTTTTGATTTATGGTATAAAGATAAAATGATTACTTGAACGGATTCATGAATGTTGATGAATCATAAATGATTTAAACATATAATTATAAATAGTACGATTGATTTATCTTTACTACAATATAAATATTTACTTTATAGTGCTAATGAAAATAACTCTTTATTTAAGATTCCCTATTATAATAATGCGAATAATACTATTAATAAGGAAAATATTAGTATATTAATTAGAGTTCCATCTAGTTTCGAAGAAGATAATTTATATAATAACCCTCTTACAACTGACCGGCTTATTCTTAGACCCTATAACTCTAATTTAGATAGTGTAGCTTATAGTTTATTAATGCAGGATTATGTATCTGCATGATATAATTCATTAACGTATGGTAATGATCGACCTGATAGTCTTTGACGCCAATTGGATTATAAATCATTTTGTGCTGCTAAATGAGGTTGTTGCGATTTTCTCTTAGGCATATTCTTAAAGAATATGGAAGGTAAAGAAGTAAAATTAATAGGTAATATGTCAGCATGGGTAGATTATGAAAGTATACCTAGTATTAGTTATCATTTAGCAAAGGAGTATTTAAGTCAAGGATATGGTAGCGAGGCTATAAATGCCTTTCTAGGTTATTATTTTAATCTTCCTTCTAAAGAAATAAGGATAGAAGGGGAATATTCTTATCTGGATATTCAAGACAATAATAAGGCAACTAAATTAATCCAGGCTACTACTTTTTCATTTAACTCTAAAAGTATTAATTTGCTGCAAAAATTTGGGTTTAAATTAGATTACTTAAATAAATCTACTTGGCCTAGAGAGGATAATTTAGTTACACGTAGAGTACAAAAAATGGGGTTAGATTTGCTTAAACCAGATGGGCAAGAATTCTATAGGAAACTTTTAGATTACGGGTTACGTAAAAATATGATACGTCTTAGATATTTAAATATGTATGAGTATTGATGAATATTATCTAAAGATGATTTATTTTTTTCTCATTGGTATTCATGAAAAAAATATAGTATTGATTTTGGACATGTTAATTCGTTTAACTGAACATTATATGAAGATGAATTAAAAAAATATAAGTTAAATTGTACTCTTTTAAGGAAGCCGAAGGAGCCGTAGGGCCTCCATCCATACTTCTTTGCAATTTTTTTATATATAAAAAAAAAAGCAAAGCTAGAATAAGGCAGGAGGACCCTACGCTCCTGCCAAAGGAGGCCCCTCCGCCTTTCAGGTACTTTATTGGAAAATTATTATAAAAATATTAGTTATTTCTTGCTGCTCCTTCCTCTACGAAGTACGCCATCCATCGCTCCAATACTTCGTCAAGAAGGACTCCTTCTTGACGAAGTATAACGCAGTCCTCCAGTACTATACTTCGTCAAGGCAGGAAGGAGTCCAGTACTTTGTAAAGGAAGCAATACATACTTCGTAAAGAAGGAGTACTTCGTAAAGAAGGACTCGACTCCTTCTTTACGAAGTATGGAATAAGCAAGAAGTATAAATTACAGATCTTGATACTAAACTCACTACTACTAACGAATCTATTTGTCAGGGAGCAAATGCTATTAATTCCAACATAAAATCGCGATCTCTGCGTAGCAAGGGATAAATCTCAATTGGAGAAAGGTGTCAATACACCTTATAGAGGTAGATATATGATAGTATTTAAAAGATCTTAGTTTTATTAGCAAACGTAGTGTAATATAGTATAAAGGTTTAATATGAGGGTGAGTCCATCCTTCTTTTCTTTTCAATGCGTGCCGTTTTCTTTTTTTTTAATAAAAAAAAAATATAAGGAGTCCTGCCTGACTTCGTAGGAAGAGGTAATCTTATATAACCAAGAATATTTGCCTTAATGTTGGCTTTTTATTATTATATGAGGCGAGGGGCCGAAGGGGACTCGGACCCTTCGGCCCCTCGCCCCCTTCGGCTTAATATAAATTATTTACATTAAAAGTTAATAATTTCCCAGCCTACCATCCTTAGCATACATACTTTGTAAAGCAAGAATTACTAAAAAAAAAATAATTACTCTTTTATCTATGACTCTATTTTGCAATTTTAGTGTATGATTATTTACAAAGGTTTTTATATGAATATAGAGATTTTTATGTTTACATGTTATGTTTTTGTGTAGCTTTTTCTTTAACATATATATGGATATCCCTACTCCTTGAGGAATTTATTTTCAAGATAGCGCAACTCCTCTTTCTCAGTGATCTGGGAAATCACTTTTATTGGGGATTAAATTATCAAATTCCGGAAAACCCCTAGAACTTCAAGTACCAAGCTGTTCATGAGAATGGACCGGTGGATGAACTAATCACTCATGTATGGTAACAAGCTTGAAGGCTTCTGAAAAGAACGTGGGCAATCGCGGATCTAAGTCAGTAATAAGTAAAAGTATTACTGTAAAAGAGCAACGAGTAAACGGTAGTTGATATAGATGCGTGAGTTATCTATATTTAAGATGTACTCTAAGAGGATTCGAAAGAAATTCTCAAAACAAAATCCTTACTACTCAATTAGTTAATAAAAGAAGTTATTCTACATCTTTCATTGATGATGCCAGAGATAGCAATAACCAGGGTTTAATAATAGATCCTAATTTCTTAACTGGGTTCACAGACGCAGAAGGTTCATTTGTTTTAAGTATTACAAAGAGTAATACTGTTAGATCAGGTTGAATAATCAAACCGAGATTTCAAATACATTTACATAAAAAAGATTTATTTGTCTTGGAAGCTATTCAAAAGTTTCTTGGTGTAGGTAAAGTATATGTTCAAGGTACAAATTCAGCAGTAGAATACAGAGTATTCTCTATTAAAGAATTAGGAGTAGTTATAGATCACTTTGCAAAATTTCCTCTTATTTCCAATAAATATGGAGATTACTCTTTATTTAAACAAGCTTATCTCTTATTAGTTAATCAAAAACATTTAACACCTGAAGGTTTACGAAAAGTTATATCTATAAAAGCATCTATAAACAAAGGTTTATCTGAACCATTAAAAGAAGCTTTCCCTCCTACGGAGTGTAACACCTACTGCAAGACCTGTAAGAGAAAATATTTCTATTTATGATCCCCAATGACTGGCAGGGTTTACTAGCGGAGAAGGATCATTTATAATTAAGGTAAGAAAACCTATTGGTAACCGTAGAGCTGTTATAGAATTGGTCTTTCAAATAAATCAACATATTTTAGATAAACAACTAATGGCTTGCATTGCTCAATATTTAGGATGTGGTAAAATATATAAACATTCTATGAATGCAGTAGTGTACAGAGTATCCAAGACGTCTGATTTAACTGAAATAATTCTTCTGAGGCTCCGCCTGCCTTTCTCCTCCGGAGAAAGTTTTTTCTTTAAATATCCTATATTAGGAATAAAAGCTTTAGATTTTAAAGACTTATGCTCTGTATCTGTACTAATTAAAAGTAAAGCTAATTATACTAAAGAAGGACTAGATCAAATTTTTCATATTAAAGCTAATATGAATACAGGTAGAGTTGATTGCTAGCCTAGTAAATATAAACCCGACCCGGCCAGTAGCGGTTTATGTAAATATAAATATCATCTCCCCCAGCTTAAAGTATTTTAACTAATTGAACGTTGAATTTGATTTTTGTGCAAATGGAAGGGCTGATCGAGTTACATGACATCAATATTATCGTGTAAAAGAACCAAACTCCGGGGACACCCTAAAGCTTTAGGAACCAAGGAGATTAGGGAAGCTTTATCTCTGGCTTAGCTAATTACTATAGGTATGGTAATATCCCTAAAGATATAGAAGTAAAATATTATTTCTAAAATGGGTTATCGCGGATCTAAGTCAGATAACAATTTATCTGTAAAAGAGCAACGAGTAGATGGTTCTTCAGGGAAGCTAAACCCTGTAAGGTGTACTCTATACCCTGAGAAATCAGTTTTAAGTACTATATTGTTATAAACTCTAAATATAAAATAATTAAAGAGATGTTTACTAATTATATGTAAACATCCCTTCGGAGGAATTTTTAAATTTATACCGTAAAAACGCGAAGTATGCAATAAAAGTTTATTATTTATTGGTCTTAATTTAATATTTATGAGGATGACTACTATCTTTTTTATAATAAGCATAGTGGTATTAATGAAAGTTTAGTTTGTTAATAACTATTTTTTATAGTATTAAATAAATATATGGAAAATATTGAAAATTCTAGTTTAGAGTTAAATCCGTTATATGTAACTGGGTTTTCTGATGGTGAAGCTTGTTTTCATCTTGCTATTGGTAAAAATACTAAATATAAAATAGGTTATTATGTAAACCCGGGTTTTTCTATAGCTTTACATAAAAAAGACGAAAATTTATTAAAAAAAATTAAAGAATTTTTTGGAGGCGTAGGAGTTTTACGTGTAAAAGAAAACATAGTACAATTTAGAGTTTTTTCAATTCAAGATTTAGATGTTATTATAAAGCATTTTGATACTTATCCTTTAATTTCCAAAAAATTAGCTGATTATTTACTCTTTAAAGAAGCGTTAGAATTAATAAAAAACAAAAAACATTTAACAATAGAGGGATTTAACAAAATTATATCTATTAGAGCTTCTATGAACAAAGGTTTACCTGAAAATTTGCAAAAGGATTTTGCTAATATTAAAGGTAGAGAAATTTCTTTGGTAAACATACCCGATAAATTAGATCCTAATTGAATAGCGGGGTTTACGGAAGCTGAAGGTTGTTTCTTTATAAAACTTGTTAAAAATAATACTAAGAAAAAATATCAAGTCGTCTTAGGTTATCAAATCTCTCAGCATAGTAGAGATGCTTTACTTATAGAAAAATTCACTACTTTCTTTAATTGTGGAAGATTCGAGTTAAAAAAAGGATCTTCTGTAAATTTTCTTGTTAATAAGTTTTCTGATATAACTGAGGTTATAATTCCTTTTTTTGAAAATTACCCTCTTTTAGGTTCTAAAAGTAAGGATTTTAAGGATTGAAAAAAGGTAGCTACATTGATGATATCTAAGGCTCACTTAACTGAAGAAGGAATAGAAGAAATATCCAAAATAAAATTAAGTATGAACTCTTCTAGAATCTTCACCAACGTTTCATACGAGGCCCCTGCCGATTTTTCTGAATAGTCCCGGCCTAAGCACAAAGTTAATTTTTATATAAAATAAAAATGGACTGTGTTCGTGGAATTGCGGCTGGGACACGCAAAGCGAGAAAAATAAAAAATATGTTGGTTTTTTTTTATATGCTTTGCAAGGTAAGTAATTAAAAATTAGTTAATCTTTATAATATAATTGAATCAAACTTATCCTCATCTAACTCGTCCTACGTATATGAAAGTATCTTAAATTAAAGTCCCCTATAATAATTTTAAATCTATTTACTATACTGATTACAGGTTTTACTATTTGGTTTGCAAGAGTAAAAAGACCTTTGTATTTAAGATATGTAAATAAATTGAATAAAAATTAATAGGTACATGGATAATATAATGTATTATCTAGTTATAATATTATTTGCTGTAGCTTGAATAATGTTATCTATAATTAGAAATTTCGTTGAAACTAGATCACCTGAGAAAAGATCGGGAAATTCTTTATTACAATGGGTGTATACATTACCAAACTTCGGGGAACTCCTAAAACCCCTGGTACCAAGCCTTATATGAAAATATATGAGTGGCTGAAGTAATTACTCAGGTATGGTTACAAGCCAGGGGACTTGTGAAAACAAAATGGACAATCGCGAATCTAAATCAGTAGTAGGGTCTGTTCCTACAATTGTAAAAGAACAACGAGTGGACGGTGATGGACAAGTAAGAACTCTTACTTGTTTAAGGTGTGCTCTAACAGGTTTCGAAAGAAAACCTAAAATCAATATCCTGTCTAAGGAAATATACTTAAAGTTTTATTCTAGTATTAGTATAAATAAATCAGATCGTATAGATTGTATATCTCCAGTGGACCCTTGATTCTTCACAGGATTTGCAGACGGGGAAGCTTCTTTTATAATTTATATTCAAAAGACGGATAGTGCGTCGACCTCCGGTCGATGGATGAGCCACGTGAGTATCTTTTGAGGTAAATATAGATAATAAAGATCTTTCCATCTTAAAAGACCTAAAATCTTATTTATGTGTGGGTAATATTAATGTAAAATCAGATGGAACTTGTGTTTATTATATAAGATCTTTAGATGAAATAAATATATTAATAAATCATTTTGATAAATATCCCTTGATTACTAAAAAACATACTGACTACTTGTTGTTTAGGTCTGCATTTGAAATTATAAGAAAAAAACAACATTTAACAGAAAAAGGGTTCAATGAAATAGTAGCTCTAAGAGCTTCACTGAATAAAGGTTTACCTGAGAAATTAAAAGAAGCTTTTCCGAATGTTACTCCGTTAGTAAGATCTGATAATTGAAATACTACAATTCAAGATCCTAGTTGATTATCTGGGTTTACTACTGCTGAAGGTAATTTTTTGGTTAGAGTTCTAGACAAGCCTAGAACTCAAGTATTATTACGGTTTAAACTAACTCAACATAAACGTGATGAAGAATTAATTAGAAGTTTAGTAAACTACTTAGGTTGTGGTAAAATCTATGTTGAGGAAAGATCAATATCTTTTATTGTAACTAAATTTAGTGATATAACAGATAAAATTCTTCCTTTATTTGATAAATACCCTATACAAGGTGTAAAACGTTTAAACTATGCTGATTTTGTTAAAGTATGACAATTAATGAAAAGCAATTTACATTTAACTACAGATGGTGTAAAACTTATTCGTACAATCAAATCAGGTATGAATAGAGGTAGAATCTTCACCAGATAATACTTACCCATCCATATCTTTTTGTTTTCACAACAAAATCTAGGATCCATCCTTCTTTTCAATGCTGCGCTGCTTGCGCAGCCGTTTTCTTTTTTTTTTAGAGGTACTGCGTACTGCGTACTGCGTACTGCTTGCACTAAAAAAATATAAGGAGGGAAAACCATGGTCATTCTGAAAGATGATCTACGAGAATACAAATATAATGGAATATTTCTATGATAAAATTGATTTTTTGTGATATCTCACAAGTATTTAAATCATGGTAAAATCGTGCCTATTGAAAAGTGTTTCAAGTTTAATAATAAACAGGATATACATTATTTACGTTTTTATAGTACAAAACCTACTTCTGATACCTCTAGCGTAAGTTTTTACGAATATGCTTTTTCTCTCAGAAAATTAATTATAAAGGATAATAAGAATAAATCTGGTATTTATAAATGAATCAATAAAATAACGAATGATATATATATTGGGCAATCTATAGATTTAGGTAAAAGATTTATTAGATATTTTAATCTTAGTTATTTAAAAAATAGAGAAACTCTTGTAATTAGTAGAGCTTTAATTAAATACGGATACTCTAATTTTTCCTTAGAAATATTAGAATATTGCGATATAGTTAACCTAACAGAGAGAGAGCAATATTATTTAGATAAATTAAATCCTAAGTATAATACTTTGAAAATAGCAGGTAGTTCTTCAGGTCATAAACATACTGAAGAGACTAAAAATAAAATTCGCCGGAGGGGCCGCAGGGCCCTACGGCCCCTGCGGCTATCTTTAAAAGGAGTTTATGTTCAAGAAAAATCTGCTTGGTATGGTCGTACCCATTCTGAAGAAACTAAAGCACTTATGTCTTTAAATAATTTTAAGGAAAATAATCCATTATTTGGTAAAAAGCATACTGAAGGGGCTAAAGAATTAATGAGACAAAAAGCTTTAGGTAGAAAACATTCAGAAGAAACTTTATTAAAGATGAGTGCTAGCCGAGGTTATCTTGTACATATTCTTGAAAAATGTGATTTAGAGGGATTTAAACCAATAGGTAGTTTTGTTTCAATAAGAAGAGCGGCATCTAAAATTATTTTTAGACGGAATTACGCAGTGCTACTATAAAAACTTATATAAATTCAGGTAAAATATTGAAAGATAAATATAAATTTACCGGAGGATCTCCAAAATAGACTTAAAAAAACTATTAATAAAATTCCACTGTATGCCGGAAACTCCTAAAGCCTTTAGGTACTATAAATATAAGTTTTATCAGTGATAACCCTTAAGGATGTACAATGGACAATCGGCCGGAAACCTATAAGAATTAGTTGGATCTATTTCATTAATATATAGATTCCATCTCTAAAAAAGGGATCCTCAGAGACTAAACGTGGAAACCTTATATAAGGTAAGATATAGTCCTGTTAAGTGTGAAAGCACTTATGTTTTAGACTTTGATCGAGTTAATATGAACAATTACTCCTCTTTATTAAAATCTTATAATTGGGAAAAACTACCAAACTCCGGGGAAGCCTTAGTAATTTCTGGTACCAAGCAATATCCGAAAGGTTATTTGTGGCAAACCTAATAAGTTTGGTATGGTAACAAGCCAGAAAGATTTCAATTTAGAAATGGAGATTATCGCGGATCTAAGTCAATTGTATAATTATTTATTTCAATTGTAAAAGAGCAACGAGTAGACGGTAGTTACATTGTCTTAAAGTTTAATTAGGTAGATTAATGATTATTATACTACTTAATTAGCGTCCCTCCGAAGGACTGCGGGCTCCTACGAAGGCGCCCCTGACTTCGTAGGAGGCTAATATTTATATAATACAATGTTAAGGTGTACTCTGTGGAATATATATAATTTCAGAATATAAATATTTTGATAAATAATACTTTTAATTCTCCTTTATTTTCGGTTACTTTAGCCATGAGGGCCCCCACTTATCCTTACGGAGGGGGGGCTGGCCCCTTCGGAGGAAAAACCCAAATTTTTAAAAGATCTTATTCTAGTTCAGCTAAACCTAGTTCTAGTTTAGTTAAATCTAACACTTTAAATAAAGTAACTAGTGAAAAATCTCCAATGGATCCTTGATTTGTGACAGGGCTTATAGATGCTGAAGGTTCATTTACTGTAAGTGTATTAAAAAGTTCTTATACTAAAACTGGTTGAGCTGTTAACGCTAGATTTAAAATTACTGCGCATATAGCTGATTTAGATCTTATTTTAAATCTTAAAAATTTTTTTGGGGAAGATATAGGAAAAATAGTAATTTTTAAAGATACTTGCACTTATCGTGTTGATAAGTTAAAAGATATTTTAGAAGTTATTATACCTCATTTTGATAAACATCCTCTTGCTACACAAAAGTTAGCCGATTACATTTTATTTAAAGAAATAATTAGTTTAATGAAAAATAAAGAACATTTGACATTAGACGGTTTAAATAAAATTTTATCTTATAAAGCTTCGTTAAATTTAGGTTTATCTGAGGAATTAAAAGAGAAATTTTCCAAAATAGAAGCTGTAAAAAGACCTTTAATAATTAATAAAGATATACCTTCACCATTTTGAGTGGCAGGTTTTTCCACTGGTGATGGAAGTTTTTATTTAGTTATTCGGGCAAATGAATTAAATAAAATACCTAGAACAGATATAGGGTTTTCAGTAACTCAACATGCGAGGGATACACTCTTATTAGAAAAATTTATTACTTTTTTCAATTGCGGTAGAATAAAAAAAGATTCTAGACATTCTGTACATTATTATGTAGTTACTAATATTAAAGATATTACAGCCAAAATTATACCCTTTTTTAATAAGTATAACACTAAAGGTGTTAAACATTTAAATTTCGCAGATTGATGCGAGGGAGCTGAAGTACTTAAACGTAAGGCTCATCTATCTAAGGAAGGAGTAGAACATATTCGTACTATTCAAAGTAGAATGAATAGTAAAAGATCTTAATAAAATACTTAAAAATTTTTAAGTAGTTATTATAACTCTATTTTATTTAATTTATCAGCTATTCTAAGTTATAATATTTACACGGCAGTAATTTTAATATTAATTGCATTTCCTTCTTTTAAATTATTATATTTAATGGATAAAAAATCACTTAAGTCCACCTACAAACTTATAATTGTAGGATAAAAGAGGAAGAATTTCAAGAAGGATTAAATAATATTTAGTTTACTTGAAGCGAAGCTTGTAAAAAGTAGATCTTCAACTAATGTTGATGACAAACAAGAACGTTCAACGACTACAAGATAAAATTTATCTACAATAATTAATCTTGCTGCGCCTATAAACATTTTAGGTAGCTAGAGTATCCTCCGTAAATTTGATTAATTTTATTATTTATTTATAGCTTGCGCTAACAAAAGAACAATAAATAAAGTTATTTGAATAACGAAGACATAGTCTGAACCATGTTGAAAAACATGGAAAAAAGAAAATATTTAACACAATTGAAAGCTAGTAAGAGCTCTAATATGTCAACTTTAAAAGAAATTTATTTGAATTTTAGACCTAAATTATTATTATTATTAAAAAATACTAGCTTATTAATTCCAGAAATAAACTATCCAATTATATCTCAGTTACTTTTAATTAAAACCGAATTAGATATTTCATCTATTGGCTTAAGTAAAAATTATACTTTTGATTATTTGGCAACCCTTGGGCCGTCAGGCCCAAGGGCCTTACGGCCTACTACTTTTATAAAAAAATTTAGTACATTATCCTCAGAAATAACTGCCGAAAACTTTATCGGGCAAGAAACTCTGAAATCCCTCGAAATGAAGAATTTTTATGAATGATTAAGTGGATTTGCAGATGCAGAAGGATCATTCTATATAGCTATTAGCAATAGTTGTGCTTTTAGATTCCAGATTAATTTACATAAAGACGACGTTGATTTGTTATATTATATTCATAGAACACTAGGGTTTGGAGAAGTTAGATCATACAATAACTATTCATCTTATACTGTAACAAGACTTAAAGATATAGCCCTATTACTTAAAATTTTTCAGGATTATCCTCTTCAAGGTTCCAAATGTCTTAATTGTAAAGACTTTACGAAAGCTTTTGAGCTTTATGTTAATTCAGATAAAAATTCTAATATTATAAAAGAAATTTTAGAAATTAAAAATGGTATGAATAAATCAAGAACTGATTTTAAAATACCAAAAGATAAAGAAATTAACATAACACCTTACTGATTACTAGGTTTTATTGAAGGAGAAGGTTGTTTCAGTATAAATAAAGGTAACAATTATAGATTAGATTTTAGCTTACCTCAAGCTCATTCTAACCTTGAATTAATGAAAAAAATTAAGGTTTATCTTGAAAATCTACCAAATACTAATAACGACTATGAGGATGTTATTGGAATTTCTATGGTTAAATCTAATAATACTAATCACGAGTCTACTGTTAGAATAGAAACTACACGTATCCCTTATATTACTAATATTTTTATTCCTTTCTTAGAAAGTCTTAACTGACATAGTAAAAAGCAGTTTGATTTTCAAGATTGAAAAAATATCTTAATGTTAAAAGAACAAGGCCATCATTTATCAGAACAAGGGGAAAAATTAATAAATCTTATTTTAAGTCAAATGAATAAAAATAGACTTTCTACGAATTCAAGTCAACCAATTGTAGATAGAAATCGTTTATTAGAAGAAGTTAACAAATTACTTAATGGACCTTCTAATATTGAGTTAAGAAATGGAAGAAAATGAATAATTTCATTACAAAAATATTATAATTCATCTCGTAAAGAGCTTAGTGTGATTATAGTAGATGAAAATGGGAATAATCTTCATACATTTGACTCATTAGCGGACTGTGGTAAATTTCTTAATGTGCATCCTAGTACTGTATCCAAAAGAATAATTAAAAGTATACCTTTTTTATTAGAGAATAAACAAGTCTTTATTAAAAAGGTAAGTTAATAAATATATATGAAGCCCCCTTCGGATACTTCGTAAAGCAAAAGCAAGCAAAAAAAAAATACAGGATATAAATTAGTTTTTTTTTAGTATTAATTAGTAATGTAAAAAATTATTAGTTAATAAAGGTTAAAAATTTAAAATATAACACATTTGGAAGTTAACGATGCCTCAATGTCAGTTTTAGCAGAGGGTCGAGGTGGCCCTAAACCGTATATATTAAATAAGATAGTAAATACCTGAGAAGGTAAAAGAAAAAATAATATATTTATAAAAAGTATTGGCTGGAATAACTGCTCCGCACAAATTTGTACTTTTCATACTAGAATGAAAGCTGGGTCTAGAATAGGTCCGCATAATCAAGATATTATCTCTATAATAATAGGTTCATTGTTAGGTTCGGGAGGTAAAACTGGTTTGAATCCAGCGGGCGCTAGCTCTTTTTTAAAATTTACGGTTTGTACAGACTTCCAGCGAAGTATAAGTACACAATCAAAAAATCAAACCGAAACCTTAAATCCTAATTGAATAACAGGTTTTATTGATGGGGAGGGTACATTTATGATTTCAATCCTAAGAAGTAAGGATAGAGCAATAGGTTGAAGAGTAACACCAATATTTGCTATAAAATTATCGGATAAAGATACGGAATTATTACTAAAGATTAAATCATTTTTTGGAGTGGGAAATCTTGTATCTAGTAAAAGTAATGGTTTTGTTATTTATTCGGTAAAATCTGTAAAGGATATTTACTCAGTTATTATACCTCATTTTTGTAAATACCCTTTATTAACTCAAAAACAAGCAGACTTCGTTTTATTTAAAAACATTGTAGAATTAATTGTTCAAAAACAACATTTAACTAAAGAAGGTTTAAAAAAAATTGTGGAGTTTAAAAGTGTACTTAATAAAGGTCTTCCTGTTGAACTAGCTCTTGCTTTCCCGGAAGGAATAACCCTTGTAGAAAGACCCTTTGTATTACTTCCTAAAAAGATAAATGTAGATTGATTTGTAGGGTTCGTTGACGCTGAAGGTTGTTTTTCTGTGAATATAGTTAAAGATGCTACAAAAACAGGATTTACAGTGCAACTGAACTTTAATATTACTCAACATATTCGTGACGCTAACTTGTTTAACTTATTTAAAATATGATTGGATTGTGGTAATATATATGAGATACCTAAGGATGCTAGAGTTAATTTTGTTATAACTAGTTTAAAAGATATAGTAAAAATACTTATTCCTATGTTAAATAAATATCCTTTACATGGGATAAAAAAATTAAACTACGAGGATTTTTTAACTATAGTTAAACTAATCGAAAAAAAAGAACATTTAACGTTAGAAGGTTTAGCCAAGATAAGATTAATAAAATCAGGTATGAACACCGGAAGAAGTTTCATGGATGGTGTCCCCGCTGGGGATTTGATTCAGGATTCCGACCCTGATTTCAATAAATCTTCAAATATTATAACCGCGTCTCATAATTCATCCCCTTCCGAGGGCGCTACGCGCCCACGTTTTCGCACTGGACCCTGGTCAGGGTCCAGCGACGAAAACTCCTCAAATTTAATAAATCAAGTAAAGAGCGGTTCTTTTACACAAAAAAGGGGATTTCATAATAATGTAAAAGCAGGTAAAAGAATAGGTCCCCACAATATTGACGTTTTGTCCGTAATATTGGGATCTTTGTTAGGCAATAATGGAAGGACGAGAAGATCCGTAGAAGGAACAAGAATATGTTATAGACAAAGTAGTATACATAAAGAATACTTATTTGAATTATATTCTTTTTTTTTCACTAAAGGTTATTGTTCTAATTTAGAACCCAGAAAATCTAATATTAAAGTCAAACATAAGGGTATAGAATCTATACATTATAGATATGAATTTAATACTTTTACATTTAGAAGTTTTAATTGAATCCATGATATGTTCTATCATAAAGGAAAAAAAGTTATAAAACCAGAGATAGAAAATTATATTACTCCTTTATCTTTAGCAATTTTAATTTCAGATGACGGGTGTTGAGCTAAACCTGGCGTTAGAATAGCAACTAATTGTTTTTCTTTAACTGAGGTAGAATTGTTAGTAAAAATACTTAAAAACAAATTTAATTTAGATTGTACAATTCAACTTTTAAAAATTAGTAATAATTATTCTATTTATATAAAAAGTTCCTCTATACCTACTTTAAGAGAAATTTTATTACCTTATATACATTCTAGTATGAAGTATAAATTAGTATAATATTAAAGTCCTTTTACAGTACCTTGAATATAATATAAAAATTTACTAACCAGCTCAACATATATACGGTAGTCGTAAATTTAATAAATAGTTTTTAATATAAAATTCTACTATTTATTAAATTTTGAGTTTCCGCCGGGATACTCTAAGAAAAATTTCGATTTTTCTTTGGCGATACGAGTGAAAACAGTTAATATATTTTTAGTTAAGGTAAGAATTAAAAATACAAGACTGTCAGTAAATAATTTTTTTTTCTTCTTATTATTTATTGCCACAGACTGGGGCACTTGTGGGTGTCATTTATTTGATGCTTAATGTACAGTCGAAATACCATATAAATTTATTAGCAGCATTTATATCTAACTTATAATTATTTTAGTTTGTATTTTATATACTTTATATGATATATTTAAGCCTCCTTTGGAGGACGCCTGCAAAAAAAAAAAGGCGTCCTCCTTCAAAGGCAAAAGGCCTTACCCGCTACACTATATGAATAAGTGCGGCTTAAAAAAAATTTTTTTTTCCAAACTCCCCTATTAAACAAAGAGCATGATTATGCGTATTCTATACCTATTCGTGTTTCATATATTCAAGATAAATCTTTGCCAGCAGGCTTTACCCTAAACAATGTTATTATTATACAACTGTTGCAACATCTCCTAATAAAGGGGTAGAAAATTCGTCAAGTGAGGATGCCGCACTCCTTTGTCCTGCCTTTGGTGTTTGCCATCCTTCTTTTCTTTGCAATTTTTTGTTTTCTTTTTAGTTTTTCTTTTTTTGTTTTTAGTTTTCTTATTAGCAAAAAACTAAAAAGAAAACCAAAAAAAAAAAATCAAAAGAAAACTAAAAAATATAAAAAAATACGCAAAGCTAGAATAAGGAGTCCTTCGGCGAAAATTATACACAAATTTCAGCTTCTACCTTGAATCCTTTATTTGTTACAGGGTTTACGGATGCGGAAGGGTCTTTTATGGTTAGTTTTACTAAAACATCAGAATCCCGGCATGGTTTTAGAATACGTGCTATTTTTAAAATTGAACTACCCTTTCGCCCAGGCCTACGCCCAGGGCGTAGGCCTCCCAAGGCAGGGATAATAAAGATCTCGAACTTTTGCAAAATATTCAGGCTTTTTTCAAGGAATAGGTTTAATATCAAGCACAAAGGATAGTGGGGCACTTAGAATGCGTTCTATAGATGATCTTCAAGTTATAATAGCTCATTTTGATATATTCCCACTTAAAACTAAAAAACCAGCCCTACGGTAGCTTCGCTACCTGGGCTGCTTCGCTGCTGATTTTTAATTATTTAAAAGCGTTGTTAATAAACTTTCACTTAAAGAACAAAGTTACAAGGTTTTAAAGAGATTGTAAACATAAGAGCTTCTATGAATTTAGGTTTAACTGATGCTTTAAAAAAAGCTTTCCCAGAAGCTATTCCAGTTCCTAGACCTACAGTGAAAGATGATAATGTAATAAACCCTGATTGATTAGCAGGATTTGTTACAGGTGAGGGTTGTTTTTTCATAAACATTTAAACATCTGCCTCTAATAAAATAGGTTTGCAAGTTTTTTGTTATTTGCTTTAACACACTCCCTCTGGGGCCCTTGGTGCGCTAGCTACCAAAGGGCAGGGATAGAAAATTATTGGAAACAATTAAAGATTATTTAGATTGTGGGGCAGTTAAAGATAGTAATAGTATAATTAATCTTTTGACTCTTAAAGTTGTTAAATTTACGGATATATTTGCAAAAATTGTACCGTTTTTTAATAAATACAAGGTTTTAGGTGTAAAATCTTTGGATTTTAATTTTTGATTAAAGCTGTAGAACTAATCAAAGACAAAAAACATTTAACTTCGAAAGGGTTAGACCTGCCTTTGGATTTATACTTCGTCAGTCCTTCCATCCTGCCTGCCATACTTCTTTGCAATTTTTTTATATATAAAAAAAAAGCAAAGCTAGAATAAGGAGGAGTACTTCGTACTGCCTCTGGTCCTTCGTCCTTCCTTCGGTGTTTACGGAGAAAAAGGAAGAAATTAGACAAATAAAATCTGGAATGAATAGAGGAAGGCCTGTAACCCCCGAAATAAATACATTGTAATTGTCTGTTGAAGCTTTTAATTAGATTTATGAGAATATATGTTATATTTTAATTATAATTTGTGGAGGCCTGCCATACTTCTGCAAAAAAAAAGAGGAGGGTTAAATTCTAAACTTAAAGAGTAGTTTATAAATCATATTTCCAGTATTACAATTAAATATAAATTGCCATAATTTAGCACCAATGATATTGATCTTACCAGTACCCTGATTTTTTAAATACAGATCTTGAGTTTATAGAATTTGATTCATATTTAGTGCCAGAATCTGATTTAGAAGACGGAGCTTTAAGAATGTTAGAGGTTGATAATAGAGTGGAAAGACCTTAAGCAAGTCTTAATTTTTACTCTAAAGTAATCAAACTCCGGGTAAGTCCTAATAGCTCAGAATACTAACCTCTTAATCTAAAAGGATAAGGAGAGGGGCCAGACTAATCCTTCTGGGTAAAGTAACAAGTTCTGTAGATTTGATGAAAATCAAAATGGATCATCGCGGATCTAAATCACCTCTAATTTAGAGATGTAAGCTATAAATAATGTGTAAAAGAGCAACGAGTAGATGGTTACTCGCCTTGTATTAGGTTAAACCTCGAATAACACATGAATGTGTGGATAGATACAAGGTGTAAGGTATACTCTAATAGCCTATAGGGCTAAGCAAGGGCTGGTTATGGCTAGTCGTTAATTAGTCTTATTTTTTTTTTCTTTTTTCCTTTTTTAGTCCTTCTTCCTTTGGTACGTAGCTAGGGAGTATGATTAAAATAAAAAAGACGCACTATAATCAAAGAGCGCACCCCTCTACCATAAAAAAAAATTTTTTATTTTTTTACATAAAAAAAGCCGCAAAGCGAGAAAAAGAAAGTTCTCGGCTCCGCCGATCGCAGCCTCCAAAGGAAGGCGCGCCATCCATAACTTTGTGAAGGCAGGAGCGATTAAAAAATAAAGAAAACGGAGGGGTCTCACCTTATTTACGTCACTTTTGAGGGATTTTTATGTATATATAAATTCTTTAAGGTAGGGATGTAATTAAATTTAAATTCGGAAACGAGGCGTTATGTCTTTAGCTTATACCTAACAACCTGATAATATTTATTATTTGTGTTCACGGTAAAAGAAGATTAATACATGTTATCCTACCTGAATTAACACATGTTAGATTTGTAATTACTTCTGGCGATGTTATACATTCTTATGCATGTCCTGCTTTAGGTATTAAATGTGATGGATATCCTGGTAGAACTGGGGACTGAGAACCCATTATATAAATATGCCAGGTTGTGTAGGAGAATATGACTATTCTCCACATTAAATCGTCAAATTGCGGGAAAGCCTTAAAGCTATTTCAACCAAGTAAGAGTGGTAACACATCTTATGGCTCACGCAATGAATTGAGGTAAGGTAAAATCGAAATAGATGCACGTAAGGAAATAGGTAATCTGCAGCCAACCACCTAATATTTAAATTTTCATTCTAAGTAAAGGTGGGCAGTTCATCGACTAAACGGCGGTTGGTTTTTAGCATTATGAACTAAATATTTGCTAATTAACTTAAGATATAGTCAAACCCTATCCGAAAGGATACAGGATAATCTTTCTATTATTCCTAAGTTTACCCTGTGAGGAACTTTAAAATTCGTTTGTAAATGGTATGTATTATATTAGACTCTCTCGCTATCTTTAGCTTTTTCTTTAGTAGGGTACGGCATCAGAAAAAGAAACCAGAATAAAAAAAAAATATCTTTTTTTTTTTATAAAGCCCACTTAGAGAAAATATAGTTGATTATCCGTTAATTGGATAATTTGTGCTGCCATATTTGCACTCTTTATTTAGGGGAAGGTATCCTAACTCGTCCCAAACCAAGATTTTGGTTTATTGGGCAAAAGGGTATATTTGATCTTAAAACAAACATATGAGCGGAGTACCCTACGGGTAGCCAACTTATTTTCCTTACGCAAGCTAGGAACAGAATTGAGTGCCCAATGAGTATATTCTTACATAAAAGGGGTTTTTTAGTAAAAAATATTTACCCTTGCCTACGAAGAGGTAGTATTTTCCTTTAATTAATAAAAAGGGGCTTGTAGCAGTTGGCCAATATAATGGTTCACGGAGGTTTAGTACATCTTCATCGTCGCTTAAACAACAAAATATGTCAAATTTGCATAGTCTTTTGGATTCTTTTCCTTCATTATCTGGAAATCTACACTTGTACATTACTAGTTCACGATACCCTAATATCAAAGAAGGTTATCAAATATTATTAAAAATGTATAACAGTCTTACAGATCCTATTGTCAAACTATATATACAAAATAATTGTATATATTTAATGTCATTAGATAAATTAACTTATGGAATAACTCCAAAAGATTTTGTAGATTATAGGGTAGATGGTCAGGATAAACAAGGACATCCAAGTTTGTATACAGGAAAGTCAGGTTGCTATGCTTTTTTGTGTTTAAAGACTGGGGATTACTATGTAGGATCAGCTATTTGTTTATATACTCGTTATAAGGCGCATAAGGTTACAAGTAACAGACCTGAAAAAGGTGGTTCTACTTCTTTATACCTTTCCGTTCGAAAACACGGATGGCATAATTTTATTTGAAAACCTCTTATAATTACTAATAACTACATAAACAACTTTATTGAGCAAAACCCCGATTACGAATTAAGCTTAGAATCATTGTTTATATTACGTTCTATCTCACAATTTGAGGCTAGATTACACGAACAGTTTTTGTTAGCTGAATTTAGACCTAAATTGAATAGTAGCTATACTATTGTATTTCCTTTTAGTAATAGGGAAATAAGTGATTATCAAACACAAGATAGCTCTAAACCTATATAAGTAAGAGGGGGAGATAGTACCCAATTTTTAATTAAATTTTCATCAAAGAGTAGAGCGGCCGTTTCATTAGGGATACCATCTAAAAACTTAGTTTTTATACGACAGGTATATTAACTTTAAAAATTTCACTGTATATAGCCCTGTTTTAGATATGGATGTTTACTTAATAGATCCTTCTAAGCCTTTATCAGAAGATTCTCCTAGTTATACTACTACAGATGGAGTGATGACTATAACAGAAGTTGATTTATATGCTGCCTTCGGAGGAAAAAGGTAAGCTTTTTGCTCTTTTACTAGACAAAAAGCCGAAGGGGACGAAGGGCCCTTCGGGCCCCTTCGTCTCTTTTTGGTGTTTACGAGTTTATTGGTTTTATAATACTTTTTACAAACGAATTTTTTAATATAGAAATATTATCCGTTAAATGGATAGCTTACCTAATATTATAATGTCCCTTGAGAATATTAGAGATTGACATATGGTATTAATTTCCTTTTTGGTTTTCAAGTAAAAACTAACCTGTGTGGAGTGTTAATAGTTAGGCAGTTCAGGGGGTAAGTACCCTATCTCGTCCCCATGGATTGGATGTTTCTTGGGCAAAAGGGTAGATTTGAAAATAAACCGTTTTGCTTATTACAAACCTGTTAACCGTTGTCCTGTGTTTCTTAGCAATTCTTTAGGTGTACTATACTTATCCATTTTTAACAGAAAAAGACTATTGGCTCACCTTTCACTGCTTAAGTGAAAAAATGGAGTTATAAGACGTAACTATTCTGCTTGTTCAGTAAATACCCTTGAGAAAAATTCTGAATCTAAGAATAAATTTTTAGAATGATTCTGTGGATTTACGGATGGAGAAGGTAGTTTTTACATAACTAAAATAACTTCACAGAAAAGGTCTGCTTATAGTTTTAACTTTAGAATCAATCTTCATATAGATGATTCTTTATGCCTGTATATTATTAGAGATACTCTGGGGTTTGGAAAAGTAAATGAATATAAAGATAAGAATTATTGTTATTTTAGTGTGTCCAAAAAAGAGGATATTAAAAAGCTAATCACAATTTTTGATAGCTATCCTTTACAATCAACTAAGCTACTTAATTTTTTGGATTTCAGCAAAGCCCGAAGGGCCGTCAGGCCCAAGGGCCTGACGGCCTTTTATATTTATAACAGTTCTCCTAACATAACCCCAGAAGTAAAGGATGAAATGGCGAAAATTTCTTGCGGTATGAATAGAAACAGAACAGATTTTAAATTTCCTTCTTTCCACCAGATACAAATAACTCGTTATTGATTACTAGGATTTACCGAAGCCGAAGGCTCGTTTGGCGTAAAACAGGATAAACAGGCTTATAAAGGTAATCTAGCTTTTAGGTATGTACTTTCACAGTCTGATTTGGATCTGGCATTATTGGAAGCCATAAAAGTTTTCTTGGTCAATGAGGGGAAACTATCTGGACTTAACCTTGATAATTCTGTACACATTAATGTTAGTGAGAAAAGGGAAAATCATCACAAAAATGAGGCTACATTATCGGTTACTCGAATGGAATTTATAAAATGTGTAATAATTCCTATATTTGACCAGATGAGTTGATTTTCTCAAAAACAATTTGATTACTCTTTATGAAAAAGTGTTATCTTGCTAAAAGAAAAAGGGCATCACTATACGGAAGAGGGTTTTAAATTTATACAGTTGATAATAAATCAAATGAATAAACATAGATTATCTTCATCTGGTAGCTCCGCTGTTCTAGACCTTGAGTCCTTAAATTCCAAGATTAAAGATATGTTAGATAAGTCTGTGTATGAAAACAAGAATGGAAGGATTTGAATATCGTCTGAAAACAGGTACTTGAATGCAGGAGGAGTAGGAAAGGAAGTGTATCTGGTGGATACTGAAGGAAATACGATAAAATCTTGCAAATCTCATAGTGAGGCAGCTAGATATTTAAAGATATCTCGGGGAACCGTATTTAATAGAATAAAAAGTAGCCAGGTTTTTTTTTTTTTTTGTTTTCTTTTTAGTTTTTTGCTAATAAGAAAACTAAAAACAAGAAAAAAAAAATGTATACTTGAAAAGCTAGCCCCCCCCGAGTTACCGAACTAAGTAAAAAAAAATGTAATTTTTTTTAGGTTTTCATTTAAAAGAAATGAAAACTAAGAAATGAAAACTTTTTACAAAGTTGGTAAAAAAAAAAAAATTCGTTCTTCGGTGGAGAAGCGTGTCTGGGGTCTGACCCCCGCACCCTCCTTACAGGGAAGAGTCCTTCTTCTAAGGAGGGTTATTAATTGTATACTAGAAGCGGCGAGTCAAGCTGCCAAGAATCTAGATGGTAAATCGGATAGTAGGTATATTAGTAGATATATTAATCTAGAACGACCTGTGATAGTGGGGCAAGAAAAAACACCTGTCTATTTTGTCATGAACCCTGATTGAAAATCGAATATAATAGGACGGATAGCTGCTCGGCCTGGTGAACGAAAAAAAATCTAGTAGATCTAGATCTATTGTTTTAGTAGATGTATTAAATCAAAGTACTTTAGTTTTTTAAACAGTCTCCGATATGTCGAAGTATTTAGGTAGAAACGCACTTACGGATACAGGTTATGTAAAAAAAAATACATGAACCCTACTAAGTTATACAAAGGTCGTTATGAGTTTCATTACCAAGATGAATTTACAGGAACTATTACTGGCAAGGGTCCCTCATCGTCCTAATCATCCATTACAAATTAATAAGGATCGACGCCTTTGGGCGTTCGAGCCCTGAGGCCCCGGACGCCTCCTTTGGCTATTTCATAGCGATAAGGTAAATCCTGGGGAGGTCCACTCTCCTATATAATAAATACCCTTAATAAGGTGTAAATAGAAGTTATCTGTTAAATGGATAATGTTGTATTATTAGCTTTATTTAGGGAGAAATACCCTAACTCGTCCCCCTCGTTTGTGGGCAAAAGGGTAAATTTGAGATTAAATCAAGTATCTGTTTTTGTAAATAGAGAAGGAGTTTTTTATGGTACTACAATGGCCTAAACTGTAGTGAACCTATAGTAATAAAACATCAAATTGCGGGAAAGCCTTAAAGGAATCTTAACCAAGTAAGTATGGTAACATCGCTTATGGCACAGGTAATGACTCGTGGTATGGTAAAATCAAGATTTATTATTCAATGGGTAATCCGCAGCCAAGTGCCAAGTATAAAATATTTGGTATCCAGTTCATCGACTAAACGGTGTTTGGTATTATTAGTGTTAATAGTGCTTAAGATATAGTCAAACCCCACCTGAAAAGGTGCAGAAGTATATAAGTCTTTATATATTTTGTTAAATAAATATCTATTATATTTAGGGATTTCTACAATAGTTTGCTAAACTTATTTAAATGTAATATAAAATATTAGTTTAAAAGTTTTACCAAAAGGTATTTCCTAAGAAAGACTAATGTAGTATTTGCAAAATACAAATAGTAAAAGTGTTTTTAATCATCACTTTATATCTGATAAACGTATTGGTTTAGGTTCTATAGCTGCTATATCTTTAACAAGATCTTTTAGCTCAAGCAGATCTTTTAGTTCCATGAGACCTATGGCTCATAACCCTGAGTCTTTAGCATTGGAACATATCAATAGTGGAAAACCTACTACTTCTTCGATTATCAATAAAATATTATTAAATCAAAATTTAACGGTTACTGACTCTAAATTAGAAAAATTATTAAAAATTAAAGGTGTTGTATTCGATCTTCCTATATCTACTCCGGAGAATCGTAAACTTTTCGCAGAATTAACGGGTAAATCTCTATATAAAGGTTTTTCAGGTATATACATTTTTATACATAAAAATACAGGTCATAAATATGTAGGTTCATCTAACTTATTAAGACGTAGAATGGATTACTATTTTAAAGGAGATTTCCCTTTAGCTGGTCTATTTTTACCTTTACTTCATAAAGAAGGACTAAAAGCTTTTAAATTAATAATATTTAAATTAGATAGCGATATATTTAGTAATCAAGACGCTTTAATATTAGAACAGTATAATTTATTAAATAAAGAATTTAATTTGAATACATTAAGAGTTGTTAATGCAGGGTCTGCAAAGGGTGATCCTGTATATGTTTATGATTTAACATGTAGTACCCTTTATTATCATGCGAGATCTAGTATAGAATTAAAAAGAGTATTAAAAATACATCCTCTAACTAGTAAAAAATATGTAGACTCTAAAATACCTTATCTTAATAAATTTTTACTATTAAGTCATCCTATACCTACTGCTTTAACAAGCAATCTTTCGGTAGACAAATTAGTAGATATGATGCAAAAAGAAAGACAAAATACGTATGCATTAGGGACTCGTAGAAGTATTTCAGTAGAATTAGAAATCCAAGAAGGAAATACCTTTGTAAATTCAGATTGTATAGGCCAAACTTTAAATTTTGATTCCTTAACATCTTGTATTGAATATTTAAGAGAATTAGGTTTAACCATTAAAAGAGATACTCTTACTAAATATATAAAAAACCAAAAAGTGTTTCATAATTTCTTATGTAAATACTCCAATAAAATTTTACCTGATAATTTTGAAGAAGTAGGTTTAATTATTGATGAATATAAAAAATTAAAAGTGGATAGAGACTTAGATTCTTTAAAAGAGAATTTAAAAAATAGACCGAAGGGGCCGCAGGGGCCCTTCGGTCCCCTGAGACCGAAGGGCCCCTCCGAAGGAGGCCTCTATTAGTAAAAGGAGAAAATTTTGAGAAAGAATTTGAAAGTATTAAAGATACAATTGAATACTTTGATACTTTAAATATAAAATTAGATAGAAAAGCTTTATATCTTCATTTAAAAGAAGGTAAAAGATATAAAAACTATTATTTTTATTATAAATAATTAGATAATCAAAGGTTTTCTTTTATTAATATATAGATTTATCAATTACATTTAATAAACGTAGATACGCAATGTAGCGAGATTTGTGGTATATTACATAGTTCTATGCCAATTGTTATAGAATCAGTTAGCTTGGAAAAATTTCTTACTTGATTAGAAGAACAATAAAGCACTATGTAAATTAAAATTATACGGTATGCTAATTATTTAGTTACATTTGTTACGTATTAAGGTTGCTTTCTGCTGTTTCGCTTACATAAAATGCTTGGTTGTTATTATTCTATATAAAAGAATAATAAAAAATCCTACAGTGTCGGTTGTAACGTATAACACGTCTTGAGCTGTGATTGGTCAGGCCATCCTTTTTTCTTTGCAATTTTTTGTTTTCTTTTTAGTTTTCTTTCTTTTTTTTGGTTTTCTTTTTAGTTTTTTGCTAATAAGAAAACTAAAAACAAAAAAAAATCAAAAGAAAACTAAAAAATATAAAAAAATACGCAAAGCTAGAATAAGTAGGAGACGGCGAAAATACAAAAATCGGTTGTATCAAAGAGAGCAGATTCATATAAATAAAAAAAAATATGATTAATTTAAAGGGTAAGTTAAAACGATTAGCAAAGTAAGTTACATAACGCTAGGTTTATATTGGTATATAGTAGTAGTATATACTTACAGCTATTATTATTAGGTGTGTTAATTTAATGGTAGAATCTAGCACTACGGTTGCTATTGTATAAGTTCGAGTCTTATACACACTTAGGCAGTAATAATTTATTCTAGATGTTAAGTAGGTCATTCCTTACTTAATAGTTAATGCTGATTTTATATTTTATAAGTTAAAGTATACCTTCTTTTCTTATACTCGTATTTAATAATTTAATTTCTAAATATACAATGAATATTACACTAATACTTTTTTTGATAGGAATCTTAGGGTTTGTTTTAAATAGAAAAAATATTATATTAATGTTAATTTCAATTGAAATAATGCTATTAGCTATAACATTCTTAATATTGGTAAGTTCACTTAACATTGATGATATAATAGGTCAAACCTATGCTATATATATAATAGCCGTAGCTGGGGCAGAATCTGCTATTGGTTTAGGTATTCTGGTAGCTTTCTATAGATTAAGTATAATTTACTTTCTTAATTTTAGAAAAAAAAATTTGGTAGTCCCTTATAATTTTATTAGATCAAGATGGCCTACTCACAATTCTTTTATCACTCTTTTAAATAACTACGTTTATAAGGATAAATTTTATCCGAAAAGGGGATTCGCCTCGCTTGCGCAGAGATATTTATCGGATGCTAGCCATAAATTACCTAGTTTAGACCCTTGATTTATTACGGGACTTGCCGATGCTGTCCTGCCAAAGGAAAAAAAAATTTTTTTTTAGAGGTACTGCGTACTGCGTACTGCGTACTGCGTACTGCTTGCACTAAAAAAAGAATTCTTTCCTTCGGAGGCAGGGGTTGTTTTAGAACTAGTATAATTAAAGATACTCGTACTAAAACAGGTTGAAAAGTAGCTTGTAATTTTCAAATCGATCTACATATAAGAGATTTAACCCTTTTACAGCAGATTCAAACTTATTTTGGGGGGGGGGTACGGAGGTATTTATACAAAAATGGG
>Ga0153959_1000266_pt1 | contig 29947 bp, 18 predicted proteins | sample TSFL043MetaG_FD_104685 | JGI IMG/M metagenome (GOLD analysis project Ga0153959, IMG submission 104685) | Attine ant fungus gardens microbial communities from Florida, USA - TSFL043 MetaG | ecosystem: Host-associated > Fungi > Mycelium > Unclassified | place: USA: Florida, Wekiwa Springs...
AATTATGCTTTTTTTATATTTTGTATATCTAAAGTTTTTTTTTTGTTTTCCGCTTTTTTTTTTTTTTATCTTTTGTTTTTTTTTGAAAAAAAAAAAAAAAAATAAAAAAAAAATAACGGAGTAAAAGATAAAGAATTTTTATTCATATCAGCTTTTAATTCAAAAATTCTTTTTAATCCTTTTTCAGTTAAATGTTCTTTTTTATTAATAAGTTCCACAGCCTCCTTAAACAATATATAATCATAACGTTTTTGTGTTAACAAAGGATATTTGTCAAAATGTGGAAGAATTTTATGAACTAAATCAGAATTAGAAACTACCTTAAATGAAACAGCATCTGTACCTATAGAGAAAGATCCTGTTGGTAATATACTATCTTCACCAAAAAAAGCTTGAATTTTATATATTAAAGCTAAATCCTTTTTATGAACATGAAGACTAAATTGGGTATTAACTTTTCATCCTAAGCGGTAAGATGAACTTTCAACAACTTGAATATGAAAACAAAGCTCTGCATCACAAAATCCTGTTACATATCAAGGATTTAAAGATACCTGTTCTTTATTTTGTTCTGCGTCACTTGAGATATGATTATGAATATGAGTAGAATAACTTCTGGTAGAAGAACAAGCCCTATATATAAAATTTGCAGAACTTTGAACCCTTCTTCCATATCCACAATACTTAAGAGAATTACCATATACAGATAAACTAAGCAATGAAATAAATCATAAACCAAAAAATACCACTATTAAATATATTGATAAATAAAACTCAAACACTCCCCCAATCTCTATGTAACAAAAAAAATATAGAAATTTACAAAACTTACCTTTTCATTCTAGCCGTATGGCGTCGTTACGCCGAATTCGCTCGCCCTTCGGGCTACGACGTCATTCGGCGTAACGACGCTAAAAAAAAATAAAATGACTTATATAAAATTAGATGTTGAACTATTCACAATTAAACCACATTTAGTTAATAAATTTAAACACAAATACAGGTTGATCTATTTATGATTATCTCCGTGCGAAGCAAGCCATCGCTCAATAGGCTAAACTTTTTTCTGTTAACAAACTACCTATATTTAAAGGTACTATTTTTTTTCCTTCAATATAGAACAATTTGTGTAGTTCAGTTATGGATGTTAGTTGACGAGTTGTAAAGTAAACTGAAGATGTGTAAAATGGTTTTCTTTCTGCAGTTTTTATACTTGCATTTGCTGTACATAAATATTGAAATTTTGCAAACAAATGTTCAATATATTCTTTGTGAATAATTGATTGTTCAAATCTCATTAAAGCATTTTCATTATTTTTTCTAGATATAAACAGATCTCCTAAAATTAAACCGTATAAGATTTCATAATCTTCTCTGTTTATTAAAGGTAAACTACTCTTACTATAACCTTTTGTCATAACAGTCCTTACTCTTGCACTTTTTGTACTTTCCGAGTCGGATTTTGTTGAAAAGGTAAGTTTTTCAAACTTTCTATATTACATCGACTTAAGGACGAGTATTAGATCATATCATATATAAATATACCTAAAGGTAGCCGTAGGGTAGACTTATTAGCATTAAATCTTATAATAACTAACAGTCAACGGAATAACCTATTAATTATTTGTCGATTCACCTTTAATTAGCATCAGGAAATATATAGAATTTACTATTATATGCAGGTGGAATAATTAATTATATAAAAGGTTGCTCTAGGTAACTTATATAAAGGCGTTTGATCGTTGAAGTTCAACCTATAAATCTAAGCAGTAAACTTATCTTTGAATTCAAATAAGTTTATATAGAATTAAATACTAAACCCTAAATAATATTTTAACGTTAAGATTTATAGATAAAACCTGCGGATTGTTTAAAAGGAAAATATTATATTTTAATAATATATACCTGATATATACATTATTCTTTTAAATGTTCCCGCAATTTGCCCTTTTTGCATCGATCGACTTCCGATGTCCCTTTGCTATATTTACCAAAAGGATTAACAGGTAGGGGTCAGCGCATAGCAACTGCCCTCAGAACCGTACGTGATAGTTTCCCATCATACGGCTCGCCACCAAAATATTTCAGCGACTCTTTATTTGTGTGATTATCAAAACTTTTTATTAGCATGATAATCACTTATTACTTTTAGTTATTTTGTGTACTCTTACGATATCGGATCAGTTGGCCTTTGTGTAGTAAACTGTGATGGTATGAGCATAATGGAACTTGTTTTCTCATAATAGCACCTTTAAATTGCGCAAACGTTATCTTATCTCCCCTTTTAAATCTGGATCTAATGTCTTTTACTGTTCTTATATGATGCATCTCCACAAAAGAAGTTGTCCCACATACTGTACAGTTTTCGTTAAATATTGATTTAGTGTCTTTACCGGCCCAGGTTTGCGCTATTAGCACATCTGGATTTACAGCTTTGTTCTTTCTAAACTCATGATTGCTTCTTAGATCACTAGGTTTGTAAAAGGTTACTTCAGTCTCCTTACATTCTAGGTCGGCTCCAAATTTGTGGAAGACTTTTCCTAGCGTACGTAGTTTATATTTTTTTGCAAGGGTTAAGGCACATGACGCACGCATTAGTCAGATTATACCATACAGTCGGGATCTGTTCGTGGCGAAACTATAGAAGTTTACTATTCCTCTAACCTTTGAGTTGTAGAAATTTAATATCTCCTGATGCGTTAAGTTCATTATGGTCGTAAGTCCAGTAGGTAAGTAACTACCCAGATGGTTTTGTCGTATCATTTTCGCTCCTTTTAATTTACTTAGGATCTTATTGATTGGAGCATTGATATATGTCCTGTTCACTCCTATAGCTCTTCTGCCCGAGTGGTTTACTAATCAGGTCTCGATCATTTTGGGGTTTTTTATTTCAGCACCAAGAAAGTTTCATTTCTCAGTCATGCTGCTGATGATCGTCTTCTCATCATTTAGTTCCAAGCCGCATTTAGCTTTTAGGATGTCCTTTATTCTAGATCTAATATACTCGGTCTCATGTTTGGGACCCGCGGTCATAACTACGAAATCATCTGCATATCTAATGTACTTCAATCTACGGTAGTTTGGGTCGAATTGATCCGATCTTCTGACCTTTCGCATTTCTGCTAATATCTCTGTTCTTGATTTGATATCTAACGCTTTACCTCTCATTGCCTGAAGTTTCGCATATGCAGGATTCTTTCTCCGTTTTGATCCCTTATCGAATCTGAGTTTCTCTTGTTCCATGAACTTGTCTAGCTTATCCATCACTATGTTCGCTAGCAGAGGACTCAGGATTCCACCCTGTGGAGTTCCCAAATCTGGTTTGTGTAAGTTTCCCTTTCCATCAACGTATCCTGCACTTAGAAATTTCTTTAATAGTTCCAGGATGCGAGGGTCCCCTACTTTCTCAGCCACGCACTTCATTATGACATGATGGGGTATCATATCAAAACATTTGGAGATGTCCCCTTGAATTACCCAGTTGTATTTGTTTCCCTGCAGATATATTTCTAAAAGGGCAGAGTGTACTGATTTTCCATTTCTGAAACCGTGGGATGACTCAGAGAATATTGGTTCGAATATGGCTTCTAATAGGGCATGAATACCTTTTTGGACTATCTTATCCCGTGAGGATTGTATTCCTAAGGATCTAGTTTTTCCATTGGGTTTGGGGATTTCCACTCTACGACTAGGTCTGAATTTAAATTTCCCTGTTTTCAGGTTTTTAACTGTATCTTCAAACCATTTTCAATTTATTCCATCAAGGGTTTCCCTGTCTGTTCCCATGGTCATATTTCCCGGTTTACTACGTATCTCCGAGTAGCATTTTTCTAAAAAATTTGGGTCGGTGATGATATCTAATAATTTAAAGTGTTTTTGTCCTTTTAGGTCTCGCTGCTCTAAAATTCTTTTGACAATAGTGGTAACACCGATTCCACAAGAGTCCTTTATAGGATTTTCCGATTTCGCCGGCTTTTTTTTGTTATCATCTAGTGTTTTTAATTTTAGACTATTTTGGCTGTCTTCCTTAAACATTCGTTTACTATGAAGACTCCGTCCCCGCATATTTATAGAGGCGGTTAGATCCCGAAGTTGGCAGTTAGTGACGTTTAAAGTCCATATTGATTTAGCTGCCTGCCCATTCCTTTTAAGGCTTCCTATATAGGAAGATCATCCAGCTTTCTGGCAACATGTCACGCTAGAGCCATCGTGGCACGCAATGCTGGAGAAACACCGATGTATTCTGCTTAAGATGTTTCCCGCGGGTTTTAGGTGATTGTGGGTATCAGGTTTGTTATCCTCAGCTTGTCAATTCCTACTAATGTCGTTATCTTTCCAGGGCAGTCCAGATCATACAACACTGTTACACTCAGCTTTCCGTCACGGGGTTGTTATTGGCATCACCGCGCGTGAGTGTCCGTAGCATTTATCTGTGGCCAAATATAAAAGAGATGTGGGACAACACATCATTTCACTAACGCCCTCTTTCGGCGCACGCTCTATACCCATAGGAGGTCATTGGGCTCCTAATTCGGGGGATGGTGTTAAAGAACTATGAAAATATGCCCAGAAAATACACAAAAAAAATAAAGCTTCTGATATTATAAATAAAATAATACCTAAATTTAATCCTTTTTGCACTGCGCCGGTGTGGTTTCCTAAAAAAGTCATTTTGTAGACAATATATCACTATATTAATTGGACTATATCTTATCTAATGGGTAAAAAAAAAATAACGCATTAGATTTTTACGTGTAGTCTCTGAGGATCCCACTAGGATAATTATACGTCCCCGGGTTTCCTGCTGATTGTCTTATATTATAAGATCTTCCAGCACATAGTAAAATTTAAAGAGAGCACTTTATAATAGAAATATCTTTAATTTTTTTATATAAATTTTACTAACTTGTATATGATTCGCTACTGAGGCTCCGCATCTAAACCTATTAAAGATCTAATCTCTAATCTCCCTTTTTTAGTAAGATGTTCTTTGGATATTATCATATAGTAAACAGTTCTTCATTTCTTATAATTATCTCATTTTTCACCTAATAAGGGATATTTTGCAAAATAATTTATAAGTAACTTGATATTTTCTATAGATGTTACAGATAAAGATAATACCTCTGAATATGATTTATTACTATTATAACTTTTAACATTACATCTTAAAAACGAAGCTAAATTTTCCATAAAAGGCAACATATCAGAAGACGTAGGCTTATCGTATGCACGTTGATCTAATCTAAATTTTAAACTTACACTTTCACTTACAGATCTTTTACGAGTATCTGATTTAGGTTTACTTTCCATATATTTAATACCAAAATGCCCATCTGCTTCGACAAAACCAGTCAGTCAACTATTATCTCCAAAATTAATCCCGGGCGCCGGCGGCTGGGATCGCCCACGGAGTGGGCGAGAAGTATCTAATAAACTTTCTGCTATATTTAAGGAATATTTAAGATTAAAAGATTTAATCAAGTCATTAAATCTTTTATTTTTAGGTGTTCTTAGTTTACCATGCATTAAGTTAATACAAAGAAGAATTCCTTCTTTATCTCCGATAATATAACGAAGTGTATTAGTTCCTGAAGTTTGAAAACGACCTATACCTCCTAGTTCTGACTGAAGAAAAACATACATACCTATATTATTAACATGTGAAGTAAATACTATTCTAGGATTAAGTATTCTATTCATTGTTGTAGTTCCTAAACTAGGAATAGAAATAGATCCATCACCCTCTAAAAGACCTGCTAAGTAATAACCTAAACTATTTTTATCCTTTATATAAAAGAAAGATTCACCTCTAGGGTGTAAGTGTAAATTTGAATTATAAGTACTTAAAGCTTGTTTTACATCTTCAATACTTTTTTTATAAATAAAAAAAGGAAAACGGAAGAGCTTTAGCTGTATTTAGATAAAAAAAATTAAAAATATATTGTATTGTACCGAAGTTTAGCATTGTGCCGGTACCCTCTGAAATAATATGTGGAATAAAGAGTTCAGCTTTCGCCTAATAAAGTCTTCCCCGAACTGTACGAGATAGTCACCTATCATACAGCTCTCCAACTCGGCGTATATTAACTCTGTACGTTTTTAAATTTGGAGCGTTACTCTCAGTCGTCTGACGTTTCATTTCTTTCTCTTAAAAGACTTGTAAGCCCGTCTTTGTGTGCCATCCGGTGATGGGCTTTACATAGCGGGACTTGAGTCCTGTTTAGACTTAGCATCATTTTGTTGTGTACTGATAGGCCTTTTAGGTATTTCAGTCCCCTGATATGGTGCATTTCAACCATTTGGTCTGTGTCGCAGATTATACATCTGGCATCGGTCAGTCTAACCGTCCTACTCATCAATCAATCTAGGGCATTAAGAGGGTTGATGTCTTTTCGTTTTGGATTGTCTCATAGAATCTCCTGGTAAGTAGTATTGAACTTCGCCGATAGAGGTGCTACATCGGGTTTGGGTATTTCGGTGTAGTCTGTATATATTATTCCTACAGTTTTCACCTCCTTGGCCTTCTTTCTGGGTATACCGATAGATTCTAGATAGCTGTAAATCTTTTCCTCCGTTTGGCCTATCGCCTCTTCCCTCTTTTTTGTCTCTCTTTGGTTAATTGGGCTGCTGAGATCCTTCCCGGCCAGATTGAAAATTTGGGCGATGCTATTAGTTCTGTATTTAGCTGCAAACATCTTTGCGATGGAGAATTTGATTATATAGTTTCATCGGCTAATCATTTGCCGGGAGTTCTCCGCAAGTTTATAGTAGTTTGCCAGACCTCTCAGCACATAGTTGACCTGAATTATCGTTCCATACTGGGTGTTACTTAGGTACTTGAAGTTTGCTACGGGATTTCCGTCTCCTTGACAGAATCCTTTTTCAGCCAATCTTTTCTTGACTTTGATTGAGTCGACTTTAAGATAGACGGTTCCTGAAGTTTGCCTTTTAACTCTTCGGAGCCTACCGGCGTATTTCCGAGAATATACGTTCACCTTGGGTGAGGCTTTTTGGATGAGGTAACCCAGGAATTTAACAGGTTTGTCTTTTGGATTCGTGATAAGTGTCTTCTCTTGATTTAGAGTCAACTTTAGTTCCTGTAGAAATTCCGTGCATTCACTTTTAATTTTCTCCGCTTCGAATTTGGACCCTATAATTGTTATGACGAAATCGTCCGCATATCTCACGTAGTTCATTCGTCTGAAGTTTGGGTCTAGGGGATCAGCTTGTCCGATCTTTCTGGCGGCTTTGGCGCCTTGTCTATAGTGTGCTTTAGAGTATTCCGGGTTCGCTCTTCGAGTTCTACCTTTGCTAAATGATGAGATGTATTTTTCCATAAACATATCAAGTTCATGGAGTAATATATTAGACAACAGGGGGCTAAGGATTGAGCCCTGTGGCGAGCCTATGCGACTTATAGTGTCTTTCTTTCCTTCTTCGCGAATATTGGATTTTATCAAGGAATTTATAAGGCTTATAAACTTCACGTCTTTTATTTTTCGGGCGAGTAATTTGATCAGCACCGAATGGTCCATGCTGTCGAAGAAGCCCTGGATGTCCCCTTCGATGGCCCAAGTAAAACCGTGGCTCCCTACCCTGATTTGTCTCAGGGCTGTGTGGCATCCTCTTCCCGGTCTAAAGCCATGGGAACGTTGGGAGAATAAAGGTTCATAAATGACCTGCAATATGGTTCTTACTACTTCCTGGACCAATCTGTCATCAAAAGGAGGGATGCCCAGGGGTCTCATTTTTCCATTTGTCTTGGGGATGTATACTCTTTTGGTTAGGCCTGTCTTGTATTCCCCAGATGCCACCTGATTCCTAAGGGCGGTCAGCTTTTCGAGAGTGGTACCGTCGATCGTAACTTTGTCGACGGACGGGGTATTGTATCCAGGAGACCTGGCTAATTTGATGTAGGCGATTTTTCACAGGTCAATTTCATTCAAGAGTTGAAAAAGTCTTTCGTTCCGGAATAACGGGTCCTTTTTATTTCCGTTTCAGAGTGCCTCCAGCCTGCGGGCAACTTTAGTGTCCTTCCAGGACAGCGCCGTAGTTAGAGGCTTGGTCGAGTATGACCGATGCAGATTCGCATCGGTGTTTAGCTTCCTTCCAGATATATTACCTGTACTACGAAGCCTCCGTCCCATAGATGCCGCTGTATTAGAAGTCAGCATGACGTTGTCACTACCTTTTGGTCCTCTATGGTTCACCGGTATCTTATACTGCTGTTGATCTCAGGCTATATTAGAACTGGATCTTGTTGTTATAAGTAATCTTTCCAGTTTTTCCGTACTTACGGTACGTGCAGTAAACTTAGTTTCAAGGAATTGACCTCAGAGACTGATCAACCCATGTTTACGTAGGTGTGTATTTTGAGCGAACCCTACTGGTTTTGATGACCCATACGAACTTCAGATTCACGAATTACCCATTTTACTTATAACAACTACTTTCACTTGAACGACGTCCAAAGGGTGCTCGGGTCTAGTGTCGTCCTTTCGAGACAGGCGATGTTCCCTCATTAAAGTTCATTTATTGAGGTAAGTCTCGGGTGATTCTCACAGGTAACTATTGTGAGTTTCTCTTTTATTAGAGAACAATTCAGCATAAAATCGAACGGTCGCCCCCCTAAATCAAAATGACATAGAAAATACTAAAATAACTAATGCAAAATAAAATATATTATACCCAGAACTAAAACTATGCATAGATAGCGCTCCACTTGTAGTCAAACTAAACAGACTTATACTCGTGTACATAGGCCAAGGTGAAGGGGATACTAAGTGGAACGGATGGACCTGAAAATTACTTTTGACTAACTGTTCCATTTAACTAGCATAAAAGAATATTTTTTTTTTTTTTTTTACCATTTGGAATTTGGACCTGTGATACATAGTATATAATTGTAGGCATACGCCTGAAAAAGGAAGGCAATTTTGAAAAATAGGTGACTTGAACACCTAACCTTCCGTGTGTAAAACGGTTGCTCTACCATTGAGCTAATCTCTCTTAAATTTTCGGTTTATTATTATAACTTTCGCACCTACCATGAATATTCAGTTATCTACATTCTTTCCTCAGCGAAGCTGCCTTTAAAAAAAATAAAAAACTAAAATCTTTAATAATATAAAAAGAGTGTGTCCTTCCTTAGATGATTTTATTTTTTATTTTTTTTTTACTGCGAAGCTGCCCTCCCAGGGAAAATCTATTGTAAATATGATGCTAATCTTTTGTAAATATGATGCTAATCTTTTCTTCCTGTATTCATTCCTGATTTTAATACTTTTATTTTGGCTATTCCTTCTTTAGTTAGATGTGCTTTCTCTTTTATTAAATCACATGATTTACCAAAATCCCCTTCATCCTTCCTTATATTTTTTTAGTGCAAGCAGTACTGCTACTGCGTACTGCGTACTGCGTACTGCGTACTGCGTACTGCGTACTGCTTGCACTAAAAAAAGAATTCGTCCTTTACGAAGTATAGTACTGCACAAAGTTATGGAGGCAGGAAAGCGACTGTTTTATTATTTTTCTCCTTATTCCATACTGCCTAGAAGTACTAATAGATATTGAAAAAGATGCTTCTCTCCGAATCCGAAGGGTCACCTAAATCCTGTTATTCAGTTAGGATGTAACGATTTATTATTAGCTTCAGTGCTATAAGATCTAATACCATCTCGTGATTTAATAAGTTTTCTACTTGCATAAAAACCATTTCTACTGCTACCGCTATTTTACGCTCTACTTTTATCTACTGTTATTACTATGGCACCAATCATGGCCAATAATAATATAAAACTAGCTAATATTAATCACATATTATAATTAGTATATAGTACATTACCTATGCTAGTAATATGGCTATTTTCGATTAAATTCCCGTCTCATATCTTACTTGTTACAAAATATATATCATCATTATATAAATTTAAATTTATTTTTTTATTATTCAGATTTAAAGAAATATTTTGTAAGATATGATTTAAATTATAATAATTATTTATAATAGTAATATTATAAGGTAATAATTGGAAAACAGGATAATTAAAAGATATTGCTAGAATAATAGCTAAAAGAATACTATTACTAGTATTACTTTGTAATTCACTAACTCTAATATTTATTAACATCAAAATAAATAAAAACAGTATTGAAACTGCCCCTATATAAACTATTAAATAAGATAAACCTATAAAATTTAAACCTAACATAATTAAATAACAAGAAATACTTGCAAATAAACCTATTAAAAATAAAACAGATACAATCACAACCAAAAAAAAAAGTCCAAATATACATTTTTCTGCATATTACAATTCCAACCTTTATTTATTTTACCTATTTTTCTCCTACGAAGTCGGGCACGAAGTAGGCGGAGCCGCTCCCTAGATTAAGTCTAAGTATCCTTCTTATATTTTCAATAATTTAATCTGTTGAACCGGTATCTTCTGAAGGTATATTTTCTCTCCCTATGAAATAGCGCCCCCTACACAAAGTGAAGGCTTTTTTTGTTTTTAGTTTTCTTATTAGCAAAAAACTAAAAAGAAAACAAGAAAAAAAAAATATTTAATAATTGACGTATTTCTCTAAGTTTATTTAATCCCTCTTCTGTTAAATGTAATTTTTTGTTCATAATTTCTATACCTTCTTTAAAATATAAAAAATCTGTATATTTATAACCTACTACAGGATATTCCATAGATAACAGAATAGGTAAGAATTTATCTTTTAAATCCGACAATTTAGTAACTAAAAAATATATCCCTTCTCTATTTTCAGCTGTATACCCAAACCCAAAATATTTTACAAAATATTCAAATAAGTCTTTATCTCTTATATGTTGAGATAGCGAAAATTTTAACTGTACTTGATATCCTGTTTTTACATACGCAGATTTATGCATACTGACGATAAAACTACCTTCTGCTGAAATAAACCCGGCAAATCAATTAGGATCTAGTATTAAATTTTGAGCCCTCCGCTCGACGAGCGAGCTGGGCTGCGGAGCCGGTAAAGTTAAATCAGGTATTCTTAGTTCATTTTCTGATACAAGATCAGGAAAGCCTGCTTTTAATTCATCAGTAAGACCTTTGTTCATTAAAGCTTTTAGAGAGACTAATTTTAGTAAACCTTCCTTTGTTAAGTGTTCTTTGTTGTGCGTGCCGTGCCTGCTTTTTTGCTTTCTTTTTTTTGTTTTTAGTTTTCTTATTAGCAAAAAACTAAAAAGAAAACAAAAAAAAATATAAAAAATCTCGACTTTTTTTAGTTATTAACGGATACTTATTAAAATGTTCTATTAAAATTATTAATTCTTTTTAGTGCGAAGCTATCCACACGGAATTGTATTCCGTCTTTTCCTCTAGAATAAATTTTTCCTATACCTAAAGTAGATTGGATATTTTTTAATATATTTTCGTCTTTCTTATGTAACCCTATTGAAAATACATAAAGAACTCTAGCTTTTTTAGTATCTTTTTTATCTATATCTCTAATACTTACTGAAAATGAACCTTCCCCTATTCCCGAAGGGAAAAAGTAAACCCTGTTATAAATCAGGGATTTAACTTCATAGATGTATCTAAACTACTCAAAGATTTCGTGTGATAAGATCTTATAGATAAATCCTTTAATGAATAGGGGTGAATTGCATGCGTTCGAACTTTATATAGTTCTAGGTTCTCATCTGAAAAGGAAAACCTAGAAAATATAAAACCAAGAAAATTGTATAATATTTGTGGTATTTTTTATATACACAACTTTTAATATTAATCATTCCTTTTTTTTTAGACTGTAGAGTACACCTTAAATGCATTAAAATATTAATGCATCAACTACCGTCTACTCGTTGCTCTTTTACAGTAAAGCCCATTGACTAATACTGACTTAGATCCGCGATTACCTATTGTTATTTTTTATTTTTACCTGCAGCAAAGTAACCGAAGTAGGCCCTCCGAAGGTGCTGAAGGCCCCTCTCGTCAGGTCTAAGCAGCTAGCTGCGGCCTAGAAAAATAAAATATAAATCATCTTTAGCTTTGTTACCATACCTGAGTGATTATTTCAGCCACATATTGTCTTTCGACAAGTGCTTGGTATCTAAAGTGTTAAGGGATCCCCGGAGTTTGATAGTTAATCCCAAATGTTGAGCCATCTTTCTTTTTTAGGATTTTTACTTATAATAACTAGTATACCGCATAAAATAGCTAATAATGAAACAATATCTAATGTGTCTGTTATATAACCATTTGTGTATATTTCATTTATAATCAATAATTTTTCCATCTTTGTATTTTATATACTTTACCTTCGTAAAGGATAACTCATGGCAAGAGTACTCAGACTCGAACTGAGAATTTGGAGGTTGAAGCTCCCTATTTTACCATTAAATTATACTCTTAAAAAAGCATCTTCTGGAAAAGAGGTGATTCGAACACCCACGTGTATAAACACAATATTTAGCAAATATCTTACCCTTCCTATAGTAACTTTTCCTTAGCTAGGTCCTTTATAGGATTATTTTCGAATTAAATCGGGTTCGAACCGACATCTACTACTGTGACAGAATAGTCCTTTACCTATTAAGTTATTAATTCCTCTGCCTACGAAGTTGGCGCTCCATTTTTCTGTTCCCTCCAGTACTATACTTCGTAAAGGACGAATTCTTTTTTTTTTAGAGGTACTGCGTACTGCGTACTGCGTACTGCGTACTGTGTACTGCGTACTGCGTACTGCGTACTGCTTGCACTAAAAAAAAATTTTTTTACGAAGTACTGGACTGACTTCGTAGTAAAAAAGGTAGCAGCCCTCTTGCCTTATTCTAGCTTTGCTTTTTTTTTTATATATAAAAAAATTGCAAAGAAAAGAATTACTTTTTGTCCTTATTCCATACTTCGTAAAGAGGGAGTACTTCGTAAAGGACAAAAAATTAAAAAGGGAAAATTTTTTTGCTTCGCACAAAAGTTCTTTAAATAAAAAGAATAAATTAAAATACAACCAGTCGGACTTGAACCGACAACCTTAGTTTGGAAGACAAATATTTTACCATTAAACTATAGTTGCTAAGTATGGGGTATACAAGAATCGAACTCGTGTCAAAATGATTAAAAGTCATATGTACTACCACTATACTAATTCCCCTTTTTTACTGAAAGCTTTATAAATGAATATAACGCCCCCTAAGATGAATCGAACATCTATCATAAGCCTGCCTCCTTAACTTTGTGAAGGCAGGATGGGGCGTAAATAAAAAAAATATATTTTTTATGCTCTCTTCGTAAGCTGCCTCTTTGTGAAGGCAGCACTCCTTTACGTAGTACTGCACAAAGAGGCAGCATAAAAATATATTTATTTAGCCTTAAGGGTAGCTTTATGAAATAGCACCGGCCCTCGCTTATAAATACTAAAATATACACTTAAAAGAATTAGTTCGCCCCCGAGATGAATCGAACATCTATACATCCATTAACAGTGAACTGCTCTACCATTGAGCTACGGAGGCTTCAGATTTGTTAAGATTAATAAGAAATTTTAAAAATTATTTACCCACATAACATACCATAATTATTAGCTTTAAATTATTTTAATAGTAACTATTTTACCTTTCTCCTTAAAACTAGAAGATATATGTTTTTCTGTTATAAGAGGGAGGCGCCCTCCTGTTCTGAAAGAAATGGACTCCTTTGGCAGTACCTCGGCCCTTTAGGGCATTTTTTTTTTTTATTATTTTTTTGTTTTCTTTTTAGTTTTTTGCTAATAAGAAAACTAAAAACAAAAAAAAAAAAGAAAGCAAAAAAAATTTTTTTCCTTTGGATATTCAAGGAGTCCTTCTTTTCAAGAATAAAAACTTTGCAATGGTTTGGTTAATATCTACCTTGGCGGCATAATAGCCCGTAATATAAGTTTATTTTAATATTACTTTAACTTTGTTTAAGAGAAGAGATATTAACAGTATAAAGCTCTATGTTTTAGCTATATAAACTTATTACTAGGAGGCAAGAGATTCGAACTCTTAAAAGTTTATAACTACTGAGTTTACAGCTCAGCCCTTCTTACCTATAAAGGAACCCTCCTTGTATATAAATATAAAGTTAGATTTTATATGTACTGCAAGTAGCATGCAGCGCCCTACGAAGTACTCCCTATATTTTTTATTTTTGTACTCCTTCCTTATTCCATACTTCGTAAAGAAGGAGTACTTCGTAAAGAAGGAGTCCTTAGCATACTTCGTAAAGCAGGAGGACGGCCTCCCAAGCTTTTTTCTAGCTTTGCGTATTTTTTTATTTATTTTTTAGTTTTTATTTTTTTTTTTTTTTATTTTTTTTTTTAAAAAAAAAAAAAAAAAAAAACCAAAAAAAAAAAAAAGAAAAAGAAAACTAAAAATTAAGAAAAAAGAACTTCGTTCTTTTTTGCTTACGAAGTATGCTATGGAAGTAAGTTTGATAAAAATATATTTTTTGTGCTCCAGTACTTCGTAAAGGTAGGACTCTCCGCCCTTACTACGAAGTCAGGCAGGCAGCTTATAAATAAGCTACCTGCTTCCTAACTTTATTAAGAACGAAGTACGTTTTTATTTATAAATAAAATCTCTCGCTTTCGCCCCATCCTTCTGTTCCTCCTTTACTTTACGAAGTATAGTACTGGAGGGAACAGAAAAATGGAGCGCCAACTTCGTAGGCATAAAAAAGGGCCGAAAACGTACTTCGTACAGAGCTGGATAATTACCACCGCATCCTGCCTCCATAACTTTGTGCAGTACTATACTTCTAAAGGAGGAGCAAGCTAGAGATGCAGTTAAATTACACTGCTTATTTAAATTTACATTTAATAAAGTTATTATGTTTTATTTTTAATTTAATATATTAAGCTAAATATCTTAAGATAAATAGTTTGATTTTATAAAATTTATACGAGCATACTTACTAGTAAGCCCCCCCCCCCCTTCAACGAAGATTAGAGATTCGAACTCTATTGAATACAATTTATATAGTTCAACCGTCATACCTAGAAACGGAACCTTTCTATTTTGTTTTGTTTAAATTAATAAATCCCGTGCAACTTCCACTACACGAACCTTATTTCGACTTAACACTAATTAGAATCGCGCATACGAAGAATCCTATTATAAAATTTAAATCCCATTATTCCATGTACTTATAATAAAAGAGCAAACTTATTGCACCAACTCTTTTCAGCATGTGACGAGTGATTAGTACCAATCCGAAGTGAGATTCACCGTGACATGGTGATTCACGATTACTACTCGAGATAGGTAGGCCCTCTCAGGCTTTCCCCCTCTTGAAACGGAGCGTGCGACTTTCACCGCACTCCGCTTGAGCAAGAACTTTTAGCTTTCGCTACCTAGCTATTTTCGTTTATTTCCGATTTTGCAAACGAACTTTCATTTCCTAGATTTGTTCATATTTTCACCTAAACCATTTCCATTTCGAGATCAATCGCCATTCGAGCTCGTATCGTCGGCGGAATTTTTCCAAGTTTACGACACAACTCAACGTTGACACGCTTCATAGCCTCTTATGACCCTCGCTGAGTTCGCTGACTATTTGTCAGTTTCTATTTATATTTGGATATGCTATGATATCATAGATGCTGAATCAATATTCTTTCTCTCGAAAAAGGAGGCGAGGGGCCGAAGGGGACTCGGACCCTGAAGGGCCACTCGCCCCCTTCGGCTTTTCTATACTTCGATCTACTTCGTCTTTTGATTGTCCTCAGCCATTTCGTCAGTCTAGATGTTGTGTAAAATATATGTGTTGGTGGCGTGATTTTGTCATACTACCAGTCCCGTATTAGGAGTACTAGCTGCCCCCTTCTCATTAGGTCATTACTTGCCAATGTCGTTAGTTCTCACCAGTTTCATGTCTGCACTCTTTACGAGTGAATCTTATCATATTTCTCAATTACTTTTATGTTTGAGTAATTGATAATTTGATAGATTCTATTGATGTTATTACGACATCACTTTTGCTTCTTGAAACATCGTCTTCCCTGCATCCCATATAATGACTTCCGGTTTTATTTTTTATACATTACTCCCATCATTCGTCGAATGTTTGGAGAATACAGGGGTTCCCGTGTTCGGTCTATTTTACTTTTAATTCTGTTCCTTAGGCAACTTCTTTACCCCGGTAAGGTATTCCTTGGAAGGTTTCCTAGGAATCGGAGAGCTAATGAGGGTAAATCACGGACCCCCATTCACCTTACATCCTTAGTGAATAATTACGAGGCCTCATCGATAGTTTCTCTTTCGATTGCCATAGAACAAGTCATCCTGGCATCACATAGCGCCGTCGCTCTAGGTTTGATATTTAAATCAGATTACTTTTGTCCCTTCAACTTCATACTTTCATTTCCTTGTTTTCAATTTATATCCAGCATGTGAAGGTAGGATCATCCTAACTCTCTAGGAAGTCGGTATCTCACCGCATTAAAATAGATCGCTTTCACGTCGTACGCAATTCCTTATTCATGCAGCCGAATTTCAGGCTACAATCCATTTTTAATATTTTTTCCTATTTTTTGAGATTAGCTCATATTCGCATTATCGCTTCTCTTTGTCTAGGTATATGCGGCACATCTGTCATGGATTATCAAATTTTACATACAATTATTAATGCGTCTCTCCTCCATTTCTAAGAGAACAGGAAGAAAAAAATTACCCCTTCGGCCTTTCGGTTTTTACTTTTTAGTTTTGCAACGTAATATATTATACGGTGAAAAGTAAAAACTAAAAAGCCCTTCGATTTATAGATAGTCCCGGACGCCTTTAAAAAAAATGTATTTTTTTTTATAATTTTAAGATATATAAAAAAATGAAAACGGCCATACACCTAAACTTCCCATTTTCTTCTAAGATTCATACCTTCTGTTATTTTTACTATTCTCTTTAAACCTTCCATATTTAAATGCTCTTTATTCTTAACTAACTCGGCTACTCTTGTAAAATCTTCAAAATCCAATTGTTTTACCCCTAGTACAGGGTATTTATTAAAAAAACTTTCTCCGGAGGAGAAAGGCAGGCGGAGCCTCGGGGATTACTTTATTTTCTATGGCTGAATTAGTTTTAATTTGAAGTAGAGCAGTATTATTATTTTCGTTACAATGTATATTAATTTCTTTATTAACTTCATTAAAGTATAGAGAATTTAAGTAATATGCTATACCTTTTAACAGATCTTTATCTCTTATATGTAAACGAGTACCAAATATTAATCTTACTCTTTTCCCTATTTTACTTGTACTTTTTTCGATAGAAACACTAAATGAAGAATCACCACTTGCAAATCCTGATACTCAGAAAGGATCGGATATACCTGGGAATTTATATTCGGGTCTAACTACGGGCACAATATCCGGGAAAGCCTCTTTTAATTCATTAGGTAGACCTCTATTTAAATTATATTTTAAAGCTAAAATCTTTTCTAGACCTTTCTGTGTTAAATGTTCTTTTTGTTTTATTAAGTTAAAACACTGTTCAAATAATATAAAATCTGAATATTTAGCACTAACTAAGGGATATTTTTTAAAATGATCTATTATTACTTGTAATTCTTCTATAACGCTAACTCTAAATAAAATAGTATTGGCATTGTTTTTTCTAACTACACCTACTCCGAGAGTTTTGTGGATTAGTTCTAATAATAGCAGATCTTTCTCGTGAATATGGATAGAGAAATAAGCTGAAACTCTTCACTTCAACTTAATATTTGTAGATTTATAAATAGAAATAATAAAAGAAGATTCTGCATCTGAAAACCCTGTAATAAATCAAGGATTCAATACTTGGTTCTTAGATATAGTATAATAAGTTCTATTTAATAATTGGTTAGCATGGATTTTGACATGATAATCTCTTTCGAGATCCATTAGAGTACACCTTAAACTTATATTCGTTGCAGCTAATATAGGTCAACTACCGTCTACTCGTTGCTCTTTTACAATAATACCTGCAAGTATTATTGACTTAGATCCGCGATAACCCACGTTCCTTTCGGAAGTTTCCAAGCTTGTTACCTTACATGAGTGATTTGTTTCTCATCCGCCTACCCCCTTTAAAGGATGGTTTGGTACTTGGAGTTCTAGGGTGTCCCCGGAGTTTGATAGTTTAAGCCAACGTAGTACTTTCCAAAGGTACCTGTCAGCCCACAATATTACACAGCGATCAAATTTTTCTTGCAAATTAAATCAGACTATTCAGACAATAACTATACGGTAGTTATTGATTCATATTAGATTTTATATTTAATATTTCATTAAATCCTTCTTTGGTTAAATGTTTATTATTATTAATTATTCTAACAACTTTGTTAAACTCCATGAAATCTAAACTTTTACAACCTTTAATAGGATATTTCATAAAGAAAGGTATTATTACATTGGTAATGTCTTTAGTATTTGTAACCTGAAAACTTATGGAATTATCTCCATAATATACATAATCTTTAGTTAAGTCGAAATATGTACTTAGGTGTTGAACAAATTCTTTCTCTCTTAGATGTAAACCTATAGAAAATCTTAATTGTACTCTTACACCTAACTTGCTAGTTTCAGATTTACTAATTTTGATATTAAAACTACTATCTCCGCTTGAAAAGCCGGCCATTCATTGAGGATCAGGAATACCTATAAAGTTATATTTAGGTCTACTTACCTCAATATCTTTTCAATTAGAAAACTCTTCTTTTAGTTTACTAGTTAAACCTAAATTAAGAGAAGATTTAAGCCCTACTAGTTTCAATAAACCTTCTTTAGTTGTATGTTCTTGCTTTTTGATAATATAAAAAGCTCTAGAAAATAATTCATAATCACTACTTTTACAAGTTACGAGTGGATATTTATCAAAATGGTCTATAATTACTTGTAGATCTTTAATAGATTCTACTCTATATTGTAAAGAATTTACACCGTGTTTATGAATATTTCCTACGTTTCAATAAGATTTAATTGTTTCTAATAAGGCAACTTCTTTAGAATGTAATCCTATAGCAAATATAGCTTTAACTCTTCAATTTGTAGCATAACTTTTATTATGTTGAATTAAAATAGAAAAAGTACTTTCTGCATCTGAAAACCCTGTTAAAAATCAAGGATCTATTGAGCCATTAACTACTAGTTTCTCGGGTTTGTTATTGGCTGAATACGTCCTTATTTGATTTAATTGGTTAGAAAGGGTTCTGATTTGATAGTTTCTTACGAAACCCGTTAGAGTACACCTTAACATTGGAATTTTATTTTTTATACAGAGAGTTCCAATGTAACTACCATCTACTCGTTGCTCTTTTACAATTACAGCTTTTTGGCTTGCGGGTGCATTTAAGCATGTAATTGACTTAGATCCGCGATATCCCCTAGATTTTTCAATTCTCATCTGACTTGTTACTTTACCTGAAGAATTAGTTCAGCCACTCACATATTTTCATATCTGGTTTAGTATCAGAAGTTTTAGGACTTCCCCGGAATTTGATAGTTTTCCCCGCAAATGTGATTTCCTAAATCACTCAGCAGGCCATGATGACTTGTCTTATTCCCCTCTTTTCTGACCGTTATCCTTATTTCCGATCCATAGGGAGGAATGTCAGAAATGCTCTATGCATATATAGTTTATAAATAAAGCCGGGGTATTTGTTAATTTCACGGATAAATCCGCAGTTTCACAACATTAACTGAAAACAGCCGTGCAACACTTGTATTATTAATATATGATATGTATTAATATTATTCAAATTGTGGTAAGGTTTTTCGTGGGTCATCGAATTAAATAGTCAAGATAGGTAGATCTTCTCAGATTTTCCCCCTTTAAGAACCGTACGTGCGACTTTCATCGCATACGGCTCAAGCATAAATTTTTAAAGGGAACATACCCCAACAAAAAAAGAATATTTTGTCAATTTACACCGTATGTTAAGTTGGCAATATTAAGATACTGTACTTAGACTAAATCTATAGTATTTTTACAGAGATCTCAATAAGCTTAAATGTAAGTTATGTTGCTGTATATCACTTCGATACAATACGCTAGTTATCATTATTCTTTACGTCCAGTATTCATTCCTGCTTTAATTACCCTAATTTTATTTAATCCTTCGTCCGTTAAATGATCCTTAGCTTCTATTATTTTGAAAGCTTCATTAAAATCATTTAAATTCAGAAGTTTAGATCCTAGTAAAGGGTATTTATCAAAAAAAGTTAGAATTTTACTTTCTAGGCAGGCCCTTGAAGTAACGGTAAAATCCGCCGCAAATCCTGCTCTTTTTTCAACTCTACCACAATCTAAGTAATCTTTAATTAAATATAATAGTTGAATATCTCTAGAGTGCTGAGTTATTTTAAACACCAATTGTATAGCTCAACCTGATTTAGACTTAGGTGATTTACTTATACTAATATAGAAGCAAGACTCTCCTTCACAAAATCCTGCTAATCAAGCTGGGTCTGAAATTAAAGTAGGGTTAAACTTAGGTCTTGCTACAGGTACAACGTTAAAGGTGTCCGATAATTTGTTAGATAGACCTAGATTCAAAGAAGCTTTCAAGTTAATTATATCTTGTAAACCTTTTGATGTAAGATGTTTCTTTTTATTAATAATTTCTATTATCTTAACAAATATTTCAAAGTCCACTCTTTTTTGTGTAAGCAAAGGGAATTTTTGAAAAAAAGGTATAACAAAATTAGTTAATTTTTCTACACTTGATACTTTATACTTATAGGTATTATCTTGAGGGTTATAATAGATATTACCTACATTTCCTAGATTTTCTTGTAAAAGATCCAATAACAATTTATCTTTTACATTTAAAGCTAATTCAAATGAAACTAATACGGAATAACCCAAATTTCGACTAACATCTTTAAAAATTTGTACAATATAGCTACCTTCTGCGTCGACTAATCCTGTAAGAAATCAAGGATTTACCAAGGGACGCTCTACTGTATGTAAGCTACGACTAAACACTCGTCTAGGCATACTTGTTATATTTACACAATAACCATGCCCCCCAAACTTTGTTGCGGACAAAGTGAGTGTTCTAATATCTGACTTTACTTGGATAAAAGTAGATCTAGCTTGGCTTGGGCCTTTACGAGTTGAGTTAATTGCCACCCACACGCACTTTGTTACGCTTTTTTTTTTTTGAGCCTCCAGGCTCAAAAAAAAAAATAGGACAGCCAGGTATAAATAAATTTTCATAAATAAAGATAACATTATATTGTAAATAAAAAAAAACTTCCTAAAAGATTAAATTATAATCACGGCTAATGTAATGTGTTACACGACGAACAGGGCCCCGGGCCCAGAGATTGATTAAGATACAATAATACCTTAATGGTAAATTTAACTTTGGAGAAATATCTCAAAACTAGACAAAAAAACAAGAAGCACCCTTCTTCGGACTGCGCAAATTTTATATGCCTTACGTGCGTACGAAGTACGCGCCTTTGGTTTTTACTTTTTAGTTTTTCAACGTAATATATTATACGGTCGAAAAGTAAAAACTAAAAAGAGGCAGGCGGTAAGAAAAAAATATTGAAAGATTTGCTAGGTACCTACTGAAGAATTTGCACTTGTTTTTTGTATCCCTACGTAGTGCAATAAATCAACGGACGGAGCCATTTAATATTTTTCCTTATCTATTAATCCAATCCCTTTAGAGGATAGGTATAGTGATACAGCCATACTATGAAACTGTTAAAATTCAATAATATTTGTTTACCCATTCCTGTATCTCCTTTTTTTGAGCCTGAAGGCTCAAAAAAAAAACAGAAGTAAGAATGGATAAAGTAAATAATATTTATAACGTTTCAACATTTAAACCTTTATCTTTCCCTATAATATGTTATTATCTAGGGTAAGCGTTTACTTTTTTAACTTCTCCTTTGCCCCTTACCTGTTATAGCTACTTCAATCAGTAAAGACATTATAAGCTACCTCTTTAATGAAAAGATACAAAAATAAATTATTTATTTTTCATTACTGAAGATAAGGGGATTACCAAGTTCATATATTAACACAAATTTCGTAAGATTTAGGAAAGTAGCTTTACTTCGGAGGAAATAAGATTTCTCTAATAGATTAGTATGTCAAATCTATTATCTTCCCCATTATATAAATATACCAGCACGAAGCGTCTTAGCTACTTTGACTTTCGCTTTCCATATCTTACTTACACTAGCTCCTGAAAGAAAATAAACTAATTATTTTATTTACTTGCATTATCCTTTAAGATAGGCTACATTGTCCCTAGAGCTTCATACAAACCATTACTAATTTGCATGTCTAGGTAGTGTTAGATAGAGAAAATATCTAGCGGAATCACACCGCATTGTTAATATACACTTCTTGTCGCACACATACTTCACTGCTGGGGTCAGAGACGGACTAGTGATTCAATCCTGATTAACTGGGAGTTATAGCCATCGTGTAATTGGCAATCCACCATGCATGGTTTAGATATATCCTTCCTCCCTACGATATTGCACTCGTTTCAGAATTCGACTGTACATTCGAACAGACATTTCAGCCTAGCTCCGGTGATCCAGTCTGTAGCGACATTTACAACTGCCGACGGTCTTAGGTCTAATGAAAGATCAATTCATTAAAATCTAACTTACGCTTAATTTAGGACACCTTTAACCGTATTCACCTTATTTTTTTTTCTATAAATATGGAACTATTTGATTGTAATCTTGCTTAGCCCCTCCTTCTGCTTATTTCTTACTAAATACCGAAATTCGGCCAAAAGACGGCTATAACCTTTATTCAATAAAAAGTATAAATCAGAATATACTTTATAGAGTGGGATTCGAACCCACGCTGCAATATTCCATACACTATCAAAATAAATAAAAATTTTTATTAATACCGAACTTGATTAACTAGATAAAACCTATCCTCGCCTTAGTGAGGTTTTACCAGGGGCCACTGTGAAGATGGCGTCACGTTACAGTGTGTATTATGAACTATCTATTCCTCCTTACGATATCACTCGTTACAAGTATCGACTGTACATTTAAACGAGCATTCCAGCTCTACTTCGGCGATCCAGTCTGTAGCGACATTTACAACTGCCGACGGTCTTTAACCCGATAGTCATTAACCGTATTCACCATTTTACATAAACCATGCGTTACCTGTTCGATTGTAATCTTGCTCAGGCAATAATTTTAACTTTCTATGTTAGGGATCTAGCGTTAAAGACAGAAACTCTTCTTACTTTATACCCCTTAAATTCATTTAAAATACCTCAGGATTCTTCAGGAATATGCCTCATTAAGGTTCTATATCCCACACCGATTATTTTTAAAACCTCTTTAAGAGAATCTAAAATTAAAACTTCCCCGTTTGGCTTTATTATTTCATAGACACATTGCGAGATATGGATAACTACTTTTTCTGTGCCAACTTCTCTTAATCTCCCGTCTATAAGGCGCTCAAAGATAGGTAAAGCATTTTGTATCATATCTCTTTCCTCTGGAGAAAGAAGCTGTTCTCTTCTTTTATTTGACGATAAACGGTAGCTGTTCATAGTATAAGATAATCTTAAAATTAAGGCTTTTATTTCTTCTATTTTATGTGTACCTTTGTAGACTGCCTCACTGATAAGCATAAAATCTAAAAAGTCTTGATATTTTTTGGTGTGGAATTTCATATCTTTAAAATAAGGTATTAAATAATTATTTAATAAGCTTATATTTTTAATGACTAAAAGAGAGCCCTACGGTAGCTTCGCTACCTGGGCTGCTTCGCTGCTGGCTTTAGATTTCAAGTTTTGGATTGAAATAACATTAAAAGATGTACTATTTCTTATTTTATACATAGAATATTTATCCAATTTTAAGTCATCTATTAAAAATTCTTTAATTTTTTCAAGTAAATATAGTTGAACGTTCGACAATTCAATAGAAAAACTAGGTTCTATATCACTTCTAGAAATAAAAAAAGATCCATCTCCTTCTATAAATCCTAATAACCAGCTTTTAGTAATGGAAGTTTTATCGTCGCGCAAATTACGTGATGGCATATTAAAATTAGTTCGTTGACTATTCATTCCATTCTTTAATTCTAATATTTGATCCATTAAACGATCTTTATCTTCTGGGCTTAAATTCTTATCTCTTTCATGATATAAAATGAACGCCTTGCGAAAGTCTAAGTAATCCAAATATTTAGTTGTATTCAAATTATATTGATCAAAAATAGAAAATAAAGCGTATAGCCCTTCCTTATTAGATACACTAAACTCAGCTAGAAATTCTTCTCCTCGAGTTTTAACTCTAGCATTACCTACTTTAAGTTTATTCTTAATAAATTCCAGCACATCCATATCGTCGATATGAAGAGTTATATTATATACAAAACTGAACCCTGTAACTTTGGTTTTATCTTTATTATATTTTACACTTATTATGAATGAAGATTCTGCATCAGAAAATCCTACAAATCATTGGTAAAACTCCCCCCAATGTTGGTGATAATTCAGAATTAATATTATTACCATTGTTAATATTACTAATATAATTTTTATGCGCAAGTACAGGGTGTAATGTACTACTATAATTTCTTCGTCAACCTCTACTGCTGTCTCCAAGGAAAAATGTCTGCGTCATTTTTTTTTGTTGAAAATCCAAAGATAACGTAGATTTTCTAACAAAGTTTAAAGTTCAAATTGTTCATGCAGAGGGATTTTCACCCCCTAGGCGAGGATTATTTATTAAGGTTTTAATAAATTTTCACAACTCACCATATAATTTTTATTTATTTTGATTTTTTTTTTTCAGTTCCTGCGTTGCCACTGTACTCTTGAGTAAGGTAGGGACCCAGTCTGCGGTCGAACCAGATGCCCTAATGGTTTACCCTGGTATAAGACCTAGTATCCCCCCTTCCGAACCGTACGTGCAACTTTCATCGCATACGGCTCTCCCCCCGGAGCCCCCTGGAAATGATTTAAATTTTGGTGGCTTTCAAAATTAGCTCACAGTTGACCTGTGAGTGGGGTTTATCTCAATATTGATCTCTCTAGATAGATGAGCGTTTGATAAGACGAGTAGGGAAGTTAGCTTACGTCTAACATTTTTAATTCTCCCCTGTGGTACTCTACATATATATGGGTCCTTCGTGATGTAGGATATCATAAAGGATCCCGCTTTAGGGGATTCCGTTAGTCTAGCTGTTTCTTGACTGGCTCTTAGGAAGATTATCCCAATGTACTAAACCCATCACAACAACGACCAGCATCTCCATGAGAGTGTACCTTACTGCTCAAATTTCCGAAACGTCTTTTTCTAACACTCCATGCTATTAAGTATTGAGTTGTGCTCCAGGCTAACCCCCTTCGAACTTTAAGATGTTAGATATTTCCTCTTATCTTACTTTATCAGATGTACGTTCCAAGTCCTGTCCTTTATTTAACAAGAATTTCATGGACATACCATCATATTTTCCCAAATGGACCTTACGATGACACGATGAGCATAGAGGTATTTGTTTTCTATTTATTTTGGCCATCATTTGATCAAAACTATTAAGTTTTAGATTTAGGGTTCTGATATGTCTAAGATGATGCATTTCTACCTGAACGTCCGATCCACAACTCGCACAAGGATTGTCAAAATTATGTATTGTTCTAATCTCCCTATTCAAGCTTTCCATAGGGTCTACATATGTTGTACCAAGGAATCTTCAAGGGTTCCTTATCAACTTTGGTCTGGCAAAGTCAAATTTTATCCCTATTCCATCCCGTCTTTGTATTTTTACAGAAATTTCTTGACCAAACTTGTCGATAAATTTGTTGTATCCAAATTTGTGTTTAAGCTGTAAGGTTTTCCTTAGACTCTCTCTTAATATCCAGTGAATATTATAAAAGATTCTGATATTGTCTACAAAGCTGTAATAATTCAGGTAGCCTCAGAGGATATATCTATATCTTAGAATAATATCTCTGTCCGGAAGAGGTGTAAATTTATTGATAGGTTTTGCATTCCACTTACCTTTTTCAAATTTAGCCACTTTATTGGCTATCAGCCTCTTTCCAATTTCCCTTAGGGGGGCTAGCATTATAATATTACCATTACCTATTCTTCGCTTTCTAATTCTCCCCTTTACGATTTCCTTTTTGAACATTATTCCTCGTTCCAGAGAAATTCTAGTACCTAGGAACTTTGCTTTTCCAATCCTTGCGTGTGTAATCAGGGTTTTCTCTAATGACAATTCCAACTTCATATTTGATAAGAACTCAGATATACGATCTCTTGAGGACAATGCTAGGCTTTTAGGTCCTCATATTCCTACAAGTCAATCATCAGCATATCTTACGTATTCTAATCTCAAGAATTCTGGATTTTTCTTTGTAGATTTCAATCTTCTTCTCATAGTCATTAATTTACGATGCTTCTGTCTTAGCAGGCTTAAATCAGCCCCCACCTCTTTGAATTTACCTATTTTCTTTCTGATTGCTCGGGCTTGTCCATCTACCTTTTGGTATTCTGGATTAGGAAGGTATGGTTTATTTTGGTTCTTGCTTCCTAATTCCTTCTTCAGGGTTTCAATAAACAGATCGAGTTCATTCAGAACTAAGTTGGAAAGCAGGGGATTGATTATACCCCCTTGGGGCACTCCTACATCTGAATCAGTAAATTTCTGAGTTTTCCCCTTGAATTCCACAAAACCCGCTTTATATATCTTTCAATATAAATTCATGAATCTTTGATCATCGAAGTGCCTCTGTAACAGCCCTGCCAGGAGTTTATGGTCTATTCTATCAAAGAAAGATTTAATGTCTCCTTCGATGAATCAGTTCACTCCACGTCAGTTCCTAATGGTCTTTAAGGCCGTGTGACAACCTCTTTTCGGTCTAAAACCATGTGAGGAATCCTGGAAAATTTTCTCTAGAATTGGTTCGATAACCAATTTCAGGGCTTGTTGCACTATCTTATCCCTAGGACTTCCGATCCCCAACGGTCTGGTTTTACCATTAGGTTTGGGAATCTGGACCCTTCTTACGGGTCTAGGAGAGTACGATTCATTTAGTAAACTTTTAGAAGTCTGCTCAAACCATTTTAGATCTATACCGTCCAGAGTTTCTGAGTCAACCCCTTGGGTCATATTACCGGGTTTACTCTTGATAGCTCTATACGCTAAAAGAAGTGTATTGATATTAGCCATGACTTCAAAAGCATTTATACATTGATTTAATTCATTGAATTTTAGCTGGTCCATGGTTAAGTTTTTTAGAGATTTGATACATTTTGAAATTTTTTTGACTTTATTTAATTATATTTGTGTGTTGGATCGAGGTAACGAGATTGTTACGATTATTCACTAGGTAACCTAACTAATCTACTTTTATTAAATCATTAATCTCCTCCCGATAGGTTGTTCCAAGGATCAACCTACGTTTCCTGTGGTAGGGTAATTGCCAGGGGATCTTTGCCCCCCTGGGGCATGTATTTCAACCGCTTACAACTATTCCTTTGCCATCGATTTCGATGTGGTGGCTTAACAATTTCAACATAGATAAATATCTAGGAATGAATGTTTGCTATCCATTCCTCGTAATTTTGTATCCAAATCAAGTGGGTATGTCCCCAATGATCGCGGGGGTGTCAGCCCAACGATATTGTTTTACTTTCGAATGTAGGGTCTACATATTCTTTCCCAATGTGATTTTGGATATAAATGTTATCCAACGGGCTATGGGACATTGCTATGAGAGAATCTTCGCTATGAATCTGGAGAAATGCTGATCTATTCAATTTAATTAAATCAATGGTTTTTTCTAAAGTCGTACTGTCCATCCCATGTAGGATTCAACAGTTTTTTTCTGCCTTTTGTGAGGATTCCTATTGAAGGAATATTATCTATCTATACATCCTGTTTCTACTACGAAGTTTCCGTTATATCTCAAGTATGACTGAGACAATCCCGAATTCCAGTACACTACGTCCCTGTATACTTAGGTTTTATCATATTTTTTTTCTAGTTCTCTAGATTGTCTTCGGTCAAGTTCTTCACAATCACTCCACCCTATTGACCATGAAACCGATATGGGCGTGATGGAGATTTCCCTATAAATATGCAGTACCCTTCTCTTTTTTTCTAGACTCAAATTAAGTCCATACCAGGACGAAAAGTGCCTTAATGGGAAACTGTATTATTTATAGGAATTGGTATCCCATGGGGAAGCTAACCCCGACTATGATTTTCCAAAACCCTATATACCGTAGCTTGCGGGGAGTTGTCGATTTTCCCCCTCTTTACTCCCATAAGGTTCGCCCCCCGCTTTTCATACATGCTGCACTCCCCTCTCTGTCACCAGATTTTCAAGGCCTAGGTTGACGCCCTTTATAGCCGAGGATAAGTATGATGCTTTACAAATCATGAACTCAATTTGGGTTGGTAGTTCCAACCAGACGTATTGACTGTTAGACGGCGCACGGTGAAATGCTTACACTTTCATTTATAAGCCAAGTTATAACCTAACCTATGACATTCATCATTCTCTGCAAAGACTACTGGGGTATCTAGTTTAGATAGGTAGATTCTCACGAATTTTCCCCCTATCAGAACCGTGCGTGCAACTTTCATCGCACACGGCTCAAACATTCTAACCGTATAATAATAATTTTATTTATCCTTTATTTAAATATTCATTTAATTTTCTATTCATTTATTTTTTCATTCATAGTATTGTATTAACTTATGACCAGCTAATTGTACTGAATTACTATCTAGAAATTTAATCAGACTTTTTATGTCTGATTTACTTGAAACAATTAATTTGTAAGTAGTTTTAATATTATTTTTACCTTTATCTCTTTCTCTTGGTTCTCTTTTCAGTACATTAGGTCCAAATGAAAGTCTGCTTTTAATAAGCTCCAACGCTAATCGATCAGTATGCTCAATAAAGAAATTACATTTGTCTTTATTTAAGTAAAAACAACCCTCACCGTTTATAAATCCTACCATTCAATTATCCAGATCCCCGTTAGTTAATCTAAGCTTTCAGTCTTGAATAAAAGATTCTTGATTAAAATCTAAACCATTATTCTTAGGAATAGTAGCCTTAATACTTAAGAATAACTCCTCATTATATTTAGAATATTCCTCCATTGTTTTGAATTCTCTAATATCCCTTTTTAAATATTCTTTTAATAATAGATATCTAGAAAGTTGATGTTCAGTAACTAAAGGAAAATATTCTAAAACTTCTACTAATGATTCTAAACCACGTCTGTCATTAATAGCAATTCGGGTATCAGGTTTATTTTTATATGTATAAATAGTACCTAGATTATTCAAATTTTGAGAGATAGTATTAATAATGTTTAAATCCCTACTATGCAAAGAAATATGAAACCCCAGCCCTACATTGTATTTACTAATTTCTCCTGATTTTAAGACTCTTTTTTTAGGATAAACTTGAAAATTACCTTCCGCATCTACAAAACCCACAAATCATTCTAATCAATTTTTTTTAATGTTATTTTTAGGCATTTTATAATATATAATAAGAATTCAATAGCTTTCTAGAAAAATAAATATATCATTTACACAATATAATTTTTCTATATATGTAATTGAAATGTAAGTCTTGATAAATTAGAATTAATTTCATCAAAGGTTTGTATAACCATATGATGATAGATATAAAAGTACGAGCTATAAAACCAACTATTTTGAGCCAAATGTCCTTTGAAGGACAAAAAAAAAATATCTAGTTAGAAAGAATTAAAATAAAAAAATTATTATACAATTAAAAAATCCATACGTAAGTCAGCACTCTTTCAAGTTAGGTATAAACCCTATCAAACTCCATTACAGAATTGCCTTCGCTTTTTACGCTGTCCCTTTACCTCTAATCGATAGTTTACTTTACAGTAAACCCTGCTAAAAATTCTTACTAAACTATGATTTTTATACGTCTATTTAATAATAACT
>Ga0153959_1000275_pt1 | contig 28934 bp, 19 predicted proteins | sample TSFL043MetaG_FD_104685 | JGI IMG/M metagenome (GOLD analysis project Ga0153959, IMG submission 104685) | Attine ant fungus gardens microbial communities from Florida, USA - TSFL043 MetaG | ecosystem: Host-associated > Fungi > Mycelium > Unclassified | place: USA: Florida, Wekiwa Springs...
AACATACCGTTTTCGGATCTGAACTCGCACTTTCATTGCTCATCGCCTTGGCGTATTCGAGGTCACTCAGAAATCCACGAATGCACCCATTATTCTCCACGACAATGATATTGCCTGTACTAATATCCCTGTGTACCCACCCAGCCAGAAACAACAGAATGAGGGCTGGATGAATGTTAGTCAGTTAACGCAGTATTCAGCCAATAAAGATATTTGGTCACCTGTGAGCACATCGTTGATAGCTTTGAATGCCTTGTCAATCGACCGAGCATCATGAAGAGCATGGCCAACTTGAGCATACACCAGCCGATACTGTCTCTTTGCCACGTATCGACGTCCCAGAGGATGTTCCTGTTTCGTGCTCATTTGTGCACTACGAGGAGTGCCTGTTGCAGAATACGAGACGTCGTTCTGAGTAGTCAAAGGATTGACATTCTTGCTAGATGATACCAGATGCTCTGGGGGAGACAGAATAGCACGATCAGGCCCAGCACTTGCCAAACGCTCTTTACAAGCCACGCCCTCAGCATCATGGAGGATCCTCATGAATGGCAAACTGGTAGGGATAGTTGCAAGGGCATCATCCACCCGTTTCCGGTAGTCGACTTTCATCCACTCATAGTCCTTTTTTTGAATGCGTTGCAGGTTTTCATAGATTGAATCTTGATTTGCTTTTTCCTTTCGAGAATCCTTGTCCAGCCAAACATCTTTTAATACAACTTGTTTGTCGCCTTTCTCTTCCAAGCCGTCCGAGCCCGTAACTTGGATCGCCCTCCATACACGCGTCTTCCTCCCGCTGATGCACCCAATGCGCGGGTTGAAGATTGTTTTGGTCGTTCGAAAATATAGCGTCTCACCAGATTCCTTCGGGGTCAATTCATAGACACAACGGATCTTGCCTTCCAACATGATGCGGTGGACGGTAGGATCAAATCCCATCTCCAGATTGGTTGCAAAGAGGAGAGATAAGAGTACAGTGACAAATTTCCTTGGGTCCTGCCAATTATTGAGTCATGTGGTGCACCCAGTGAATGAATACATACCTGGGTGAAGTCAAAAGGCTCTGACTTTACGGAGTGGGAGCGAGAAAAATACCAGATAGCGGTCTTCTCGCCCTCGATAGTTATCTGCATAAAAATGACCAAATGCCTTCAGCACGCAGAAAACCACCATACCCCATACATCCACATCCTACGTGGATCCTCATTCATGATGTGATTGGCTGCACTGACCAGCTCCAGGCGATTCTAAATCCCCGATTCAGAATACATCGATATTCAGGATTTGAGTGCCCACATCGTGGAAATCCTTCTCTTTCTTCTTAAACTTGGCTGCCACTGCCACTTGCGATACCACGACCTTCGCCTCCTTGGACGGTGGGGGAGAAGATGCAGGTGAGAAATACGCATCTATTCGAGATGTGCTTCCTGCAATTTCCCCAACCATCTGTGTATCACCACAATCACGATAGCTGAAATTACATTCACGACCGGCCTTGCTGTCGGTGCCGAAGCATTCTTGTTCTGTTAGCGCCTCAACGATGGGTGCGAGCCTTTTAAAAACATTAGTCTCGATCGCGTTAGTCTGGGAAGGAATCTCTTCGCCGCTTAGATCCCGCCATTTCAGTGCCTCGAGTGTGTCTAGAGGTGGTTCAATCTTGCACTCAAGCTCGGGTCGGCTGGACGATTTACAAATGACCGTGGCATCGGGATCAAGGGATAGTTCGGAAAGCAAAAGTTGCTCATGTTTCAATTTTTCGAGCGCACTATCGATTGAATCGTCGACTGGACAAAACGGAGCATAGTGGCGCAGGAATTCATCAATGTCACAACACAACATTTTGTCAGCCATATGCTGCGCGACGTCGAGCCGAATGTGATTCTGGCCGATACTGCCAACATCGCCTTTTATGTTCCTTGACGTCTCCTGTGTCAATTGAAGGGCACACGATCTGTATTCCCAAACAGTCTATGGTGACTGGTAGCTGTGCGTCGGTGTGATTGGCTCAATTGCCTTGCTCTCCTTAATTAGGAAACCAACCTAGACATATGGGATCTGGTGTGTCCACCAACAAAAATGACGTGATGCTGAACAAGTATCATGTCTCCAAGGCATCTGCATTATGTTGACTACTTATGGTGCATGGGCTGTGTGGCAATTTTTTGGCCAAGAGTGTCACACGACGACTCGTGTTTCGGAAGCCAGTAACCATCACCACACACACACACACACACAAGTTCCACTCCAACTGACAAAATGTTGTGTTGTGACATTGATGAATTCCTGCGCCATTACGCTCCGTTTTGTCCAACCGACAAATCAATAGACAGTACCCTCAAAGAAAAAATTGAAACATGAGCAACTTTTTTTTGCTTTCCGAACTATTCTTTGATCCCGATGCCTTGGTCATTCGTAAATTGTCGAGACTAACGAGATCGAGACTGAGGTTTTGCAAAAAAGCTCGTACCCGCTATCTGGTATTTCTCTCGCTCTCAGACCCTTTCGACTTCACCCAGGTATTCATTGATTCACTGCCTGCACCACATGACTCAATAATTGACAGGATCTAGCACTCGTTTGAGGTCCACGGATCCACGGACATGACAGTCACGAGTCTGTCCGCTCGTCACGTTCAGCGTTATTGACATTTCAGTGAAGGATGAGCTGCCCCTCCTCTCCCATGCAAAGGCGCCATCCATTCTGGGACAAAGACTGTCGTTCGGTCAGTGTCTTATGGTGGTACGTCATCAGTATTACAAACCCAGAGTCTCACTTTACCCGAGGATAGTATGGCTTCAAATAACAGACCGTCTTGTTCAGAGACGCGCCTTCTTCCTCGACCTACTTGCACCAGTTTCTTTTGCACACTCTCGTCCGACGTTCTCGCTACTCCACCTTGGCGATGTTTTTTGGATTTGGTGAAAGGATGGTTGGTGTTTCTTTGATGGCGTATTCAGAGTTCTTGATGATATCTATCCTTATTTAAGAGTTCGAGGTAATGCTTTTTTTTGGGTTCGTCGACGTGGTTGTGTTTCTTCTTTCATTACGGATGGATGATTGCTTTGTATGCTCTTGGGAATGAATGGATTTGTATCGTCCTTTGTGTGTGTGGTATTGAATATCGGTTTGTTTTGATTGATTTTGTTCTGACAATGGGAGGGTTTTGCCATTCTAATAGCATACTTTGTTTGATGGGATGAAGTGGTTTTGTTCTGTTCATCAACTTGGGGATGGGATGTGGTTTTTTGTCTGATGGGAGCTCTATCTGTGCTTGTGCTTGTTTGATGACCACCTTGTCCTTTACATCACACACAGTCAAAAGTCTCCAACAAGGCTCGAACGAACGCTGTCGTCGACAAGCAACAGAAAGAAAGAAATGTTTCTTGCGTTACCAACTTTGCGTAGTCGTTTCAACGAGTGGTTCTAGTGATTTCAACTGTGTTAGGCGCCCCTCCCCTTCCCCCACGCTATGAATGGTGTCATGAGTGAATGAATTGGATGATGATGAAGCGGTTGAATAAACTAGATTGATTGAAAGTCATCTGGTATCGAGGAGAGGAAGATGGGCGATGGAGTATCAGGAGCTATGTATCTATGTCCCTCTTTCATTTTGACAACTCTAGTTGGCTGAGCGTGAACAGCAGTCAGCTATCACTGCTGCATGCTGCAAGAGTCTGTCAACAACCGACAATCGACAACCGACAAGCTGATCGGTTGTAGATGAACCTTGCTCGATAGACTTTACCTTTTTCAGTCCTTTTAGGGAAATCTTTTGTTGTGAATGATGTTTTTTGAGTGGTAGGACCGGTGTTTTTTTTCTTCTTTTTTTTTTGGTATGTGCTAGTTTGGCCAAAGTCGATGTTTTTGTTTTATCAAGAAGAAACTTTTCCTTGAGCGAAGGATGATCAACCAATAAGGTGGAACTAATCATCAATCAATCACAATACGACATAGGCTTTTCTTCATCAGAACGGTAACCACACCTCAAAACTGCATCTTCCTTCCCCGCGCTCGTGGTTCCCATGAGATACTAAATTAGGTGCTCCAGGCTATTCGTTGCACAAGGACTTTCATGTGCTCTTATCTCATTTTCGGCTACATTGTCTCATCAACTCTGCTCTGATCGTCCTTTCAAAGACCCTGACCCTGACCCCGTGGTTCGGCTTTGAGAATAGAGAATGTTACGTTCGCTGCAATGCTCCCCCCAACTTATTACTAGCAAGTGCTCATGTTGGGCAAAAAAAAAATAATAATCCAGAGGTGATTTTTCCTCGACAAAGGCTGTGGGTTCCTTTTTCTCTCTCCTCCTAGACGACGTCTCTCCAGACATTCTGTCCACATTTGATCATCTGCGAAAAAAAAACCACCTTTGATGGTTGGCTAGCAAACAAAAAAAAATCTCTTCGTGGCGGTCCCGGCAAACGACAGTACATGTGATTATTTTGTCTACCATGATATAAGGCATGATGTGACGTTACTGGTAAACAACTTCTCCCAACTTTTTTCGTTTTTGCTTACCACCATGACTGCTCTGATATCTCCTCTTCAACTATTCTGCTGAATAGTTGAAGTCTCAACCATTTGGTTCTTTGGTGATATGCGAGGAACCTGCGTTGTTGTCCATTCCTAGATGAGGGGGGGGGGGGTGAGCTGTAAGGAAACCACCTTTCAAAAAATTGATTCTAGTAATTAGAGAACAAGTCGGACAAACTCGCTAGCGTGTTGTGTCTCTTTTGGTACAAAAGGGAGATGTTGTTGGTCAAAAGTTGCTTAGTACCTCACACCTGTCGAGAATGCTCAGGGGGATTGGATCACCGATAATCTCTCACTACAGCACCCTCTTCGCCGGCTAAAGTTCAAATGCCAACCTCAACCTGATCATCGTTTGCACCTACTCTGCCTTTTGGGAAATCCCTCCCCCGTTGCTATGCCCACTATCTTCTCCCACTTCAACTCGTGACATGGAACTTTCCCACGAACTCTGCCAAGAGATGTATCCGAGAGGGATGAGAAAATCATTACTCTTATGCGACAAGACGGTTTCAGCAACTTCGAGTTCTATACCACGTACACCGGTGGGGGGGTTGCTTCTCATCTGCTTGTGTACGAAGAGTAGATCGATGAGAAGAGGGCATTCATTGCCCGTCTTCGAGACAAGGTCTTTTGTCAAGTTCGCTCGTCGCTATGGTAGGGACGCGCATCAGGCTGTGCATGCACATGGTTTTGCTTCAAAGCTTCAAGCTGTTGAGTGCTTTGTGCGGATGGTTGGGTGATGGTGGTCATGGATGATGTCTCACAGCAATTTTTTGCGGGATATCTTGTGCTTTCAGATTACTCAGATCACCTCAGCAGACTTGAACGTCTAACTCACGCACACGCTGTCAGACTTGTCGCTCTAGATCGTTGCCGACATACACGTTTCATTACTAGCAACATACAAATTTGGGAGGGTCATCGATGAAAGAAGAATAGGAAACAAGCAGTTTATCAATCAATTTTTGAAAGGTGGGTAGCTCATATCCTCATCTTGAGTGGACAACAATGTAGGCTCCTTGCATCGCCGAACAACCAAATGGGTGAGCTTTGACATTCCCCAGTTCAGAATAGTGTTCCTCAATGGATTGGTAAATTCCACTTTAGAGGGTGCATGAAGCAGTTCTTGATTATCGTTGAATAGGAGATACCAGATCATGCTGGTCATGGTGGTGGTGAATGAGAAGTTGAGAAGTTATGGCTTTGTTGATGTTGGAGTAAATGATTACAATATACTTTGATGGATAGATATGGTCATTTCGTAAAGATGAGATAGGAATCCAAGCCTCATATCAAGGCACAAGGATAATTTGCATGGTTCAATTGCAAGCAGATGTAACATCAGGAAATCTTGCTTGCCAGTTGCCTTACACCTCAGCTCCAAATATGCAACAAAATCATAACCAAGTACTTCCCGACACAAGACATGCTGACCCTTTGAAGAAATAAAAAGAATTTTCTCTGTTTATTACATAGCTAACAATCAAGCCAATGCATCTAATGAAAATTGGTACAAACAGATTGCATTTCGACTGCATTTTTCGATAGGATCTCTGCTAGGGTCACTCCACCTCATTCAAAGTTTTGCACTACCGCCAGACGATCTGATGTGTCGCCTGACGAGGGTTGGATGTGCTCTTGAGTCCATAAGAGATGGGTGTGGTGTTCGACACTATACGAGAACTAGACTGCTTTTACACACCCCTCAAGGAGCCAGGGGGATAGTGAGGAACTGGGCAAAGATGAGGTAGTCAATGAGTGCTGAGGGATGTCGTGAAGGCCGAGGCTGAATCAAGGGAGGGGTAACAGCCATCCTTGTTGGCTAAACAACGTTCCTGCGGTTCAAGTAGAACACTGTATGGTTCCGGAACTTGACATAACAGCACGATGATGTTGATGAGGTGCAACTTTCAACGTTTATTTTAATTTTGATTTTATCTGCTATCTCCTTCTACGTTCTTAATCGATCCTTTTCCGGTTGCCAAAAAAGCGCTTGAGTAGACCACTCATTTCCATCCCTTCAACATGATATTATATGGATCCTGAGCTTGCTTCTCAATCTTTGAGCGACTGGCTCTGAAGGGTGTAGGCAGGTCAATGGATAACGGTCAACTTTTTTGTGAACAACCTCGCACCAGGGAACAAAAATTGGCTCCTTGCGAGGTTATATTGGCTCGACGCGGGTGTATTTGTATTTCTGGATAACGACGATGAAGAAGATACGAGTAGGAATGACACCTTCCTCTGATAGCATTCGACCATCAACAAACACACGTCTTTTCACTTCTTCCATCTCAAAGAAGAAAGTAATTGTCTATTTCACAGGATCTATATGTTCTCCGGTTACCGCCTTTGCTTGTGAAAACCATCATCGAAAACGATCACGTCAGTTCATGACTCAAAGACCCAGCATCGTGTTCGCGTCGGATAAGAATTTACGTGAAATTTACGTGACGTGTCCAATTTTCTCAAATCACCGTCAATGACCGAGTCCCTGAATGTCTTTGCAGACAAGTTCACTCGAGTCGCTAGGTGGTTGGGTGGTCAGGCTAGAGTTACCGGTGTCGCTGGCACTTGGAAGGATAATGTCAATACCAATAATCCAACCTTGCAAGTCAGGACTATTGCTGATGCTGCAGTGAGTTGTTGAAGTTCCTCTGTTCCTCCCTGTCATTGTTTCAATCTTACTAGACTGCTGTTGCCAGAGGAAATCTAACTCGGAAAAATTCGTGGCATATCAGTTTCTGGAGAAATGGACAGATGGAAGGTTGGACGTTCAGGCCGAAGCTGGCAATGTACAAATAATTTGGCAAGAGATCATGTACATCACTATCTGTTTCTCCAATTTTGTTCACGCTCTATCAGGTTGTCTGTGAATTCCATGGCGGGTAACTTGACAACACAAGTGTGCGGATTTGCACGGATTTGCACAAAATTCGGTAGTCGCCATGTACTGTTGAGGTGTCTGGAAAGACGGATTCTCAGATCAACCAGATGGTGTTCAACTTGTTCCATCCAAGAGAATACAGCTTCAAAGGTGGCCAACAAATTGAAATCCGAATCAGGACACCCATGAATGGGATTATTGGGATGACCGAGTGGACGTTGAAAAAGTTTATTGTTAGCGCATAGTCTGGTGAGGAGTTTGTTGCTGATTATCGATTATCTTCAAGAGTACGTTGCTTGTTCCTCCCTTCTTTCCTGACCTATCAAAATACTTCAGTCAAAGCTGGAAGAATGATCATGGAAGCCGTCACATACTCATTACGCCAAACCATTTTTGGAATTCTCAAAACGCTCGTTGTGCGAGTGTCGCAGAAAAATATGTATCTGACGTATGAGATCGAAAGTGTTGTTCCTTATGATTCGTTGAAGTTGAGACAAGTCATTACAAATTTGGTAGGGAATGGGATCAAAATTGACGCCCAGTAAAGTGACGAGGAAGGGACATGTAGCGTTGGGGTGTAGGGGGTTGGGGTTGAATGATCAGATGGTGATGGTTGAGTTTGCGGTAATGGATTGCAATTATGACGATGATTTTTGATATATTTTGTCTAGTGGATGGATCGACAACAACAGTGAGTCCCAGGGTTTTTGTTGCTATCATCGTTGATATGCTATTAGGAATATGGAGACACAGGACCTGGATTGTCAATCTCGAAACGACTAGTTAATCTCATGCAAGGCAAATTGTGGATTGTTCATCACGAATACTAATACAGTCGATGGAAGCAGTTTCATCCAAGACGACGCCGTTTTCAAAAAGGACAATACTGTCTGTGGATACGTTAGGAGACACGACGAAAGTGGATGATATGATGAGGGTGTTGGGGTTGAAATCATATGTGGTACATAGTGTTACAGAGGTTGCGTACAAGGACAAAGTGGATGCGGTTATGGTGGATACCTTGAGCACGGTGAGTGACGGTTTGGATTGGATTGAAGCTTTATTAGTACGAGAGAGTTAGAACATTGGGCTCTTGGCGCCAGAGATGCCACGGTTACACTCTATTTAATTGATTTTTTAACGCGCACGACTGAAATCATTTTAGTGAAATGGTGTTTGGATAATAGCATTGCATCTGAAGTGACGACGCCCGTGATGCCACAAGATCGTTCCTTGGCCCCAATCACAAGACCCGACAAACATGGGCCAGACTGGGTTGATGATATGAAGAAATTATGTTATACACCCATCTCAGACCAGGAATGCACCTATTCATTTTTTATTTGTTTTGCTAAGGAACAAGACGACCTGCTAGAAAAATGAAACCCTTTTGTCATCTGACATGGAAAAATGGTGTTTTGGCAGATACCAGAAGTTTGATTGTACATTAATCTGACGATTCAAGGTCTCGCCTGTGTGCGCTGAGGCCTGCTCCCGCCATCCTTCTCGTCTCACTTTTCTTCTCTTATTTTTTCTCTCCTCCTCCTCTCGTCTTTGTCTTTTTTTCCTCTTCTTAGTCCATCTTTGTCTGACTAGCATCGTATATTAAATCTAAGCCTCTGTAGTCAGCAGACTACCGCAGACTGTGTACGGCCACCGCGTCATAAAATTGAGATTTTTTTTGTCAACTTCAAGCCTTATCAGATTGTGTAGCAGCAGCACAGGTATTATAGAATGAGTGGATATCCGAGACCATAATTCTTCTTTGAATTGATCGAAATCAACTTGTAGTGCTCATGACATGGCAGATACTTAGATGTCAAGTCACTTGATGGTGTGGTGTCACCGTGGTGTCATCTCACCTGTCGTCCTTTAGTGTCACACAGTCACATTCCGCCGCTATTTTATAATTTGTAACACGGTGCACGTACACAGTCTGCGGTAGTCTACTGACCATGGAGGCTCACTGCCTCTGATTAATATACAAATCATGTCGTACGAAAACAGAACAAAAATGGGCTGGGTGAGTGTTGAGTGGCAGCGACGGGTGCACAAGCAGCTTGCGCAGTTACATCCACACTGACAAGTAAAAAAGGAAATGGATCCATACTTCTTTTCTTCTTTCACGTTTGCAGAGTGGTAATATAGGAGGGAGAGACCTCGCAGATAGAGTGCAGAGAACCACGATGGCCATGAGATGGGCTATCATTTTGGAATACTCTCACGTATTTTTTTTTAATTCAACAATTTATAACGCGGTGTACGTACACAGTCCGCGGTAGCCTACTGACTACAGGGTCCTAGCCCTATAAATATGAAGCGAAGAAACCAGACTAGCAGATAGAGAAAAAGGGGGTAGAGGAAGACTAGAATTTATGAGTAGGGTAGCAAGGGCATACTCCGAAGCGAGCAGGTGAGGTCCTGTCCGTGTTTGTTGGTGCCTCCTGTGGGGGAGCTGAAGTTTGCATTGTCGTTGATGGACTTTGGGGTTCATGGAGGTTCTCTGAGTAGTGTGAAAGCGAATGCAGTGGGGTTGGATGTAAGAAATTTGATGAGATCACCTAAGCACGGGTGAGGCAGTGTGACACGGTCTTTTGTGAATCTGGGACAATCTGTCAAGATGTGAGCTCGCGTTTTGAGGTCCACCTCTCCACATGGGCACGCAGCTGGTTCTTGGGGGTGGAACTGTGCCCTGTATTCGCCGATAGGGGCATGGTTTAGTATCGCTCTCGTGGCTCTTGCACATAGGGTGATAGAATGACCAAGGAGAGATAACCATGTTCCTCCTTTTGTGTATGTTGGGCAGGCTTCGTTCTGTTTGTCCTTCTTTGTAGCAAGAAAGTGTCGGTCTCTGGTGTCGCCTCTGGAAAAGTCTGTGATCCATTCCTCAAGACGCTTTTTACTGTTCTCTTGGCTCAAAGCATCGTACGACGTTTGCATTTGTTCCTGGACTGGACAGCGGGTTCTAGTTGCTTCGTTGTGGACCTCAGCATGTATAAACCACCTGGCATTGCTTGGGGAGTCCCAGAAATGAAGACTGCCTTTGGGGTGAGTCTCAAAGTGCAATCTGATCAGTTTTGAAACTGTGATAGTGTCCTTGACCTGAGTGTATAGTCGTGTCCATTGCTCTCTTGGCTGCTGGGAGGCAGTCCATGATTACAACTATGTTTGGGCACCCTGTTGTTGTTGCTCTGACAATAGCAAGACGGATTGCAAAGAGTTCGGCATCCACTGAGGTCACTCGTCCTGCAGGGGCTTTGATTGATACCCTCCCACCCAGCATACTGCTACTGCAATAGCTTGCCATTGGTGAGTGGTTGGGACACTCGCATCTGTGGCACATATGACCTGAGAGGTATCGAGTGCAGCTCTTGCACACAATTCAGTTAGGGACTCGATGTGTCTCGTAACGGCTTTGTCGTCTGTTCTGTCACATTCATGGAAAGTCATATGATCGTTCCAGAGGTCGCGTATATGCAGGCCTGGTATGCATTCATCGTGACATGGGGAGAATCTTTCTTTCAGGTTGTCGAGAGAGGCTATTATGCCTGTGAGGGGGGACTTGAGGCGTCCTGTTTGAACTCAGCTTAGGTTTCCAAGTGCTAATGGGTGGAGGTGGGTTTGTCCAGCATGCTGTCGATTGAGTAGTGACCTTATAGCGTGGTGGGGAGGAAGAGTTGCTGTATGAAGGCTAGCTCTTTCCCTTAGTTTTTTCAGGTGCAGTCGTATAGGGATGAGCCCAGTCAGGCCACCTGTTGGTGAGGTACGGAAAGCTCCAGATATCCAGATTGCTGCCCATCTTTGCATTTTTGTCAGGATTGCCATTTGAGCCTTGATAGGGGCATCTTTAAAGAACCACAGACGATGTCCATACGTTGCTATAGGAAGAACACATGTTCGGTACAGATTTCTCCTCTAGGATGGGGTGAGGCCTCGGGTGGAGTTGCCTAGCATCCCCATTGCTTTGACCGTAGTCAGGGCCTTGGTGGAGTAATGTCTGATATGTTCCTTGAAGGTGAGTTTTCTGTCGAAGTAGAACCCCAGGTACCTCCAGGTGGGTTTTGGGGATAAGATAGGTTCATTAAAGGGCGTAAGATCCAGGGTAGGGTTGAGGTTATTGCATCTCCTGGAGAAGTGGAGAATACTCTCACGTAAATAGTTCACGGTGAATCGTAAATTCAAAAGTCACTCGGCGTTTTTTCGATTTCGATTTCTGTAGTTCGAGTTCAGACGTTGAGGAGTATATATTACCCTGGTACCCCGCGTAGGTCGATGGCGTAGTTGGTTAGCGCTCTGGGTTAATTCTCAGGTACACAGAAGGTCCTCAGTTCGAACCTGAGTCGGACCCACATGGTGGATATTAAATGTCAAGTCGCCACTTGAATTGGGATGTTACATCACCATGTGGGGCACCCATCAAGTTTTCAAATTGTCTAGGCCTGCTGCACAGTAATACTCCGCTATTATTCTTTTTTGATCAAGAATTTGTAACGTGGTGTAGGTAGTGGAGGAGAATTCAGGGGTTGTGAAGAGGGTGAGGATATACACGTGATATCCGCAGAAGGCAAACGTGAGCGGTTCGTGGATGACTGAGAGCTGGAGAAGGACTACAGTAAAGAATCAATAAGTTGGTGCAATGAAAATCTGATATGCACTGCTTACTACCACATTCTCTGTGGATGTGCTGTACGAGTATTGAATGACACCAGTATGAGTTGATTACTGAAAGTGTAGTGGCGACAATCAGTGCAGAACCTATAGCAGAGTGTGACTGCGTGACAAGTCTAGAGACTTGACAGGTGACTTGACATCCCAATTCGAGCGGTGACTTGACTTCGCCGTGTGAGTACTTGGAGAAAGACAACGAGGTGGCCAGACCAACTTTCTGACAGATCTGAGCCTATATTTGGTGATGCATACATTGTGAGATGTAACGGACTCCATCAAAGTTGAGAAAGTGCATGGCGATATATAGTGAGGAAGATGACTTGAGAGCCTGGCAGGTGATAGCAGTTGGCTAGTGCGTGAAATTGCATGCTTTGCAAGATTCTTCCTGTTTGTTGATCAATGTTCGTCAAAAGCTGGTCGGTGAAACTTCAGATCCTGACCATCCACAAGAAATTCAATTGGGCGAAAAATTTTGTTGGCATATTGTCATTCTCAGAGATACAAGATTCCTTGATGAATACTCAAGAGGAACAGTCTGGCAGGCGAATCCTCCAAATCGGAATTCAATGTAATAGGATCAGCGCTAGGCTCGTGGCTAGAAGAAAAAGCATACTGCCCCATTCAAATATATTACAGTGGCTAGGTTTTCTTGGTCTTCAATAACGTGGTTGTGTTTACTGACATCAATTGCGCCGTGATGGACTCCGACACTTTATCACTGACGTTGATTTCGAGCCTCTGCGGACTACACACTTTGATGCAGTGACTCCCTTAGTTGATGAGTTCCTACGATTGAGCCCTCGCACCGACAATTTGTACCTACATGCAATCAATGATGGAATAGTGTTCGGGAAGTTCTTCTCTAAAGAATCCCTGCCATGGACATATAATGATGACTTGGAGTGGCTATCATAACCAGGATTCATTTTCTAATGGCTGCTGTTATCATCAGCACATCAAACCAGAGTTGTTTGTACATCATTCAAAATGTAAGTAACCATAATTCAAGTCCAAACGTAAAGATCACTACATGCCGAGATCATCTGACACGCTGGACAAAGCACCCTTTGCATATTACGACTGCAGTCATTGCAGACTAGCTGCTAAAAGTCATGATGGGTGCACGGAATGGATTGCTTCTGGGTCCAGCTCACACAAAGACAATGAGCGGCTAGCTTGATGGTCGTGTCCCCCTTTGCACCATTGAATCCAATTTTGTCCCCCCCTTTTAAAAGCTCGGGCTAATATATTGTAATATTTTTCAGTCCACCTTGATTCGGCGCTTGCAAACCCTGGACTTTCCCCTCTTTCACACAACATGGCCAATGACATGGTCAACGTTCACGCGACGTACGGCGCCTTGCTTTTGGGCGGACTCGTTGCGTCTATGTACGATTCACCTTGCCCATTCAATGTTCCATTCAAACGCCTTGTAGGTTAAATGGACTTGTGGTGCTCCAAGTCATCATCTACTTCAAGATATACAAAGGCGACCACAAGAAGACCAAGGCTTTAGTACGTCTGTCCTCTTGTCTCTTTGCATGATCTGACCAGATACCTTTAGGTGGCTCTCGTTTTGTGAGTCCTCAATAAGACGGTGTACAGTAATAATGACGGTAGCCAGCATTCTTGACAATTTTCACACTGCGCTTTTATGGGCTAGTCTATGGGATTATCTTGTGAGAAATATCAATGATATTACCCATATCCACGAAATATATTGGTAAGTGTGGCTTTCTTCCTACGATACTAGGTTTTTGATACCTGCTTAACTAGGGCTATCTCGGTCAGTGAGCTGTGTTAGCATTATCTTGTCCGGAGCTCAAATAGATTTCAGGCTACTGTGACAGTAACCGTCAGCTATCTTGATTATTATAAGTCATGGACACTAAATCAAAAACATAGGGTATTTTGACATTCGTTGTTCATTCGTATGGCTTCTGTTATATCAGAGAGCTTAAGACTAACAGTTAACAGGTTCTTTTCCTATCGGATCTTCATGCGTATGTCCCTTGCAGCCTCCAACCTTTCGAAATCCCTGACTCTCAATTAGTTAGCCGGCACAATTGGCTCCTATCTGTTCCCATAGTGAGGTTCACTCGAAATTCGGTGATTATTTTTTTTGCTAACAGGAGCTTTGACAGATGTTTTTAGTCCTTCTCCGTCTAGGTTAGTATTTTGTTGTTAGTCTGCTAAGTTTCCTCTGACAACTGATTGAAATATCCAAGTCTCTGCCACAGGTAAGAGCCTGAATCATACACAACTTTTCACCAGTTTTAATTTCCTCAATCAGTATCAACTGCCGAGATGTCAGTTCCAACCTAGCCATTATGATATGGATAGTCTCGGGCTAAAATTTATTTTGACAGGACTTTGTATAATACCTTTCATAACTTCCAAGCGCATTTTGGTGTGCGTTCTGTCATCTCATACCAATCGTCATCTCCCTAATAACCTACTATATATAGTGGGTATTCACACTCGGACTTGGGCTCTCTACGGCTGTGGATATTCTGATTACCGGCTCACTCTTTTTTCTTCTCAAGACCAGCAGAACCAACAACCTCAAGTACGTCAAAAACCTCATTGTTATGTACACATTCTCTTCAATGGCTTTTTCCAGTCTCGATGCTGTTATTGATACATTGATTCTCTATGCCTTCGAGATGGGGGCGCTCACCACGTGCGTCTCTGGTTAAATTCATATGGGATTCCTTTCATTCTGAATGATAGCATCGGAACTACTATTTCTCTTATATTTGTATGAGTTTTCTCTAACAATGCTGCTTCTAGCAGAATTGTTTGTACTGTGTCTGACATAGAGTACTTGGACAGTGGCTGGTGCAAAAAAACAACCTCGTATTCATGGGATTGCATTTCATAATTGCCAAATGTGAGTTTTGGGTGATTTTCAAAAACTCGTCATATATGGTGCTGACTCTGATTCTCGGGTCAGTGTATGCCAACTCCATTCTTGTGACGTGAGTCTTGTTCAAGCCATCCGGCTTCTGAATTGGATTCATTTTCGATACAGCCTGAACACTCGTAAAAACCTCAATCTCAACCGTATGAGATCGGCTATGGATTTCAGACCTCGTGGTCATGGCCAACGAGGGGATGATTTCGCTGTGGGTGTTGCTACCATAAAAAAACATTTCCCGAAAATTGATGATCAATGCAGCTGTCTTGGAAAGATCCATCTGCTGAACTCTGTTCTAAAGTACGTGTTATCCAGCTTCTACAGTTGATTGTAACTTACATCCTGTTCCTTTCCAAGGTAGAAATCTCAGTTGAATGCACTGTTCAACAGGAGGAAAAAGATAAAATGTGATTTTGAAATCAAGGTGCCTAAGATTTTATCTTAATACAAGTCGTTGTCGATCAAGCTAGTAGCCCATCTCTAAAAATAAGTCTCAATGACATTGTCTACACTATTCCCTGTACCCAAGCCTCTATCGAAGCGACGAGAATGAAATTTTAGGTGTCCCCGTTGGGAAGGAAGGAATGTGCATATGGATAGGCACTATTAACAGATGAACGATAGTATCAGGACTGAGCTGAGAAGAAATCAGGAAGGGCTAACGAGATCAGATATGGTCATTTATCAAAATTGTATATTTGTAGGGCTGGGTTTAAAAAGTGACATAATCGATTAGCATTTCAGGACAGTTCTTAGATCAATTCTAATAAAGTCTGTCGTTACACAACACACATGTCCGGTTCAGCAGGAAACCGGGCCCTGAATTCATCAGATTTTCAATCAAGTTCTGATTCAGAGGCCCAATCAAGTTTTGATTCAGAGTTCCAATCAAGTACTGATTCACAGAAGACGAGGGCCTTTGCCCGTTCCAAGCTGATGGAAGAGGCAAAGCGGAAAGCAGAGTTACTTCTTGACCTACGCCCGCAATTCGACAAAATGGTCAAGCAATTTTCAGAGAAGGTCCGCAACGACAATAAAATGATCTTCTACAAGTGGGAAATCTTGTTCGTTGACCTCCCCAATTGTACTGATTGGGTGCCATCATCGAGACATTATCTGAAATTACGGCTTCAAAATCCACCAGGGCAGGATGGTATGTTTCAAGTCATTCCGAGGATGATCTTTCTCACACAATTCTATAGTGATGGATGAATTCAACGAACGTTTCGAGCAGTTTGTAATGCTAGTCAGGCAACTGCAGAATGACCTCCCAGCACCCTCTGACTTTGGACAACTCTCGGTTTGGCCTGAGGCTCAGGAGGCTACCCCAATCCTCTGTCTTCGTCCTCCCAATGCAAGAGGTCTTCCACTGACCACACTCCACGATGTCTTCCGCTGCTTCCAACACGAAACGTCCAGACCCGTTCCAACGACAGATGAAACTGTGGCAGTCCAGATTGCTGCATGGAACCTTTGTTCTAAAATGGGAGAAGCTTTTGAGGATGAAGCAGAACGCGGGGAAGCTTTCGATGTATGTGTCAATGGCGTTCTCGAGAAAGGGAAGGTGGAACATAAGTTACAACCCCATCCGGCCTCACATTGGGGCACAATTGACCGGTGTATCCTAGAAGCTAATATACCGATAGCCCTCCGCGAGGATAAGGTGGAATTCGCAGAGGGAGGGTCTGATGCATACATGCAAATTGCTCGCTGTTACGACCTGGTTGTGCGGGTCCTCACTAATAACAGCGGGATAGATCCAAATGCCGACCACTTTCTCAGTCACGGAGCACCATGTTTCTTGATCTGTCTTATCGGTACCCAGTGTCGTTCACTCATCCTTGCATCTGCTGACTCAATTTTGCCCAGGGCCCATGTTGTTTGTATGTGGTGGGTTCTATGACGGTCACAAACCAGTTGTCGAACCACTTGCCAAGCCTGTTTTTATGCTCACCGATCACACCCGGACTCGTCAGGCAGAAGTAGCAACACTGCTGGGGGCATTAGTCAGGGGTATATCATCTTTGCGACGGTGAGGGCACAATGAGAATGCAACTCCAACTCTGCCACTTACAGAGTGTTGCTTGCAGGCTCGTGACGGAACCTTTGCAAATCTCATTTGCGCCTTCGACTCCTCGCGTTTACAACTCATGCGCATTACTCGAACCAGAGGGGAAAGTTGGGACTCTGACGTTTGTGTCCAAGCTCCATGATGGGTATCAGCGACTGTTCCTTGCCACCCTCACGTCTCTTTCCATCCCCGCTTCAAGTTCTTGTCAAGCTCGTCCCCCGCTCCTATTCACGAGAAGTCCATGGGTATATGGCAAAGAATAAACTGGCTCCCAAGCTGTATGGCTATGCAGAGGTGGAAGGTGCACCCACTGCATATGTTATGGAGTACCTTGACCCATCCATTTGGCAAACACTACACCAATTTTTCAAGCCCAAAAAGGATCCCGGGGTTGATCCCTTTCAATTGCGAGAGGCCATTTGTAAGACCCTTAAGATGCTCGACGACGGAGATTATGTTCACGGTGATCTTCGAAGCAACAACATCATGATTCGAACCGATGTGATAGAGAAATCCGTGGAGCTCAGGGTCGTCGATTTTGACTGGGCAGGGAAAGCAGGACAAGTTTGTTACCCCGCGGAACGGAATACAAACATCCAGTGGCCTGGCAAAGCAGGAGAACCAATTTTGAAAAAACATGATTCAGAAATGGTAGACTTTTGGCTGGCGCAAGAAGTACATTAGAACAATTGTATCTATCTATTCAGACATATTCACCAGACTCAAGTTGTCAGAAAGCTGTCCTTGTATCACCAGGCAAATAGAGCTCAGATGTTTGAATAATGCATTGTGTGGTTCCTTTCCCTGGTCAAAACAAGTATTAGGATGTCTATTTCAACGGAATCCTATTCCTCCTCCTCACCCTTAGCTCCCAATGGGCTTTCTCACATCACAGGAGTTCTTCATTTGTTCAACTTGATTTTGATCCAAGATTAGTACTTCCTGCATTGTCTCTCTGTTTTCCCCAAGCTGCCATAAAAAAACAAAATCCAGCTTGAACTCCAAAAAATCAGCATCACTGCAATAGCACCCATGTTTGTGAATCAAAAAGCAGAAACAATTGAGCTTGAGTAATATATAGGAACGTCATATTCCGGAATTTTGTAGTTATTTTCTTTTCTTTTTAATTAATTAATTAATTAATTCTTCTTCTTCTTCTTTTCATAATAGATCCCCTAGTTCGTTAAATCTCCTGTAATTACATTGTAGTCTGTGCTCTATGTATATCTCCTTTCTCAGATTTTGTATATATACTGCATAGTTACAATATAGTTCTCCAGTTTGTAAATTAACATTACTTGTGTTTATTCTCCTTTTTTATATACCTCATTTCTAACTCATACTCTGATGACTCCATCACTCCAAAATTAGTGACCAACATAGTAACAGAAGGTCAGGGTGCAACATACAAGTTGAAGCCAAGGTTGTTCTCTCTATTGTCACCAAATACAACCTCTGGACATTACTTGACAAAACTCTAGATATTATACTCTCTTTCATTTCTTTGGTAGTGTACTTGTAAGTAAGTTCTGGATATCATTCAGACCTCAAAATAATTATTTTATTAATTCTTTCTCTTTTTATTTATTAACATCACTCCACTACCTTCAATACTACTCCATGACAGTACCATCTACTATACTCTAGGTAAGTAAATAGGTATATATACTACTGCACTATGGTTGCTAGCCATCACTCAAATAGATTATGGACCCCATAGAGCAAGTACTACATGAATGTTGTTACTCCAAGCACAACAAACCACTTGTATAAGTACTCTATACTCTATGTACATTTTTAGGTCAGAAAAAAAAAACCTCTTACTGATGGAACATTTCTTCTACTATACTCTAGATTATGACCTTTGAGATATTGAACCTATTTTGCTTTTTCAATGGCCATGACTTCACAGAGTAGAAAACTACTGCTCAACATATGATCAATACCATGGGCTGTCTAATGGTGTTAGGCATAAAACCATCCCCAATCTATCTCAATAATGTTGAGGCAGATGACTCAAGCAGGACTAGAGAGAACTAGGATAACCAGAACTCTTAAGCATATGGTTTGTATTTCTGCTGACATTAGAAATCTCACTATAAAAGCAATAAGAGATACTATCAAAGATTTGTTGAACTGGCTAAAAACACAGTATGGCATAACTAGTATCTCTGCTACATACTCAGATATTATCACTGTTGACAAACTTAGAATCCTTAGGGACTATGATCTAACCTCTACTCTAGATAAGTTACTAGCTCTCTTTATGTGCCTTAAGGATAACAAACTCATCTATATAGAAGTAATTTGCACAATAACTCTTCTTGCAAAGCTATTGCTACAAATAAAAAAAATTGCGCAGAGCTATAATCAAAAATCTTCTAATACTCTCTTTATTATGACACTACAATCTCTGTCTAAACCCAGTAGGATAGAGATCAGTTTTTGTATTTTTTCATAACCACATGGTCAGTGGCTCTGGTTAGGGATTTCAAGAAGGTTATACAAAAGGAAAATAATTGTGTTGTAGTTCTATTACATCTGTCATCTCAAGAGACTGATAGTTATAATAGTTAGTTTAGGCCTTGATCAATAAATGACCTTGTTTGTCCACTAAGAGATCTTAGACTCTCAAAGAGATATAAAGGGAAAACTAGAAAAAAAGAGAACTTGTTGTTCCCTTTCTTTCTTTGTCTATTTATACTACTTTAGGGTTACTGTTATTTGTGCTACTTTGTAACTACCTAGGGACAAAGAAGTTAGTCCAAGTTATTGAAGACTTATGAATCCAATTGTTTATTGAAACATCCTACAACAAAGCATGAGAATGAGAAAACAATGCTCAACAAAGCATGAGCAATGGTGAGTCAAGGAAATAGTTCAACACAAGGATAAACAGAACAAATATTGGAAAGCAAGTTCTAATTGTCCAATACAAGTTCCAACATATTGTTGGTTGTATTGTTTTTGAACTAGAGAATGTCCAAATAGAGTTAATCAACAAGATCCAGCTGTTCTTGGATCAGAGTATTATTTTGACTCCATTTATCATTCATAACACTCTCACTCTCATTTACAGCCATTTTCAATGATGTGATACTTAACTGGCAATAACACTCATTAAAAAGAAAGTATAGGACCTCACAGCAAAACTTCAAAGTAAAGATATTATCAAATATCCAGTACAAAGGCAAAGACCCCCAGTTCCAGCAGCAGAACCAGAAAGCAAAAAGGTCACAGGGAAAACAAGGTGGTCAACAAAGAAATAAACAGAGGCAGCAACATGGGCAATTACACCCTCATACACACCCTGCATAAACTGCTATCTCTGCCATCACTGCTTTAATCTCAATCTATGTAGCCAGCTATCAATGCCAAACATACCTAGGATATTTCCAATACTTTAGTGCTTTCATTGATGCTATGAACCTAGAAAGTTTTAACTCTCAGACTGGCCAGACATCTTTGATTTTCCTTAGATAGACCTGAAATGTATATTACATAGCTCTGAACTCTTAAACCACATCACAAAGTGTACTAGAGGATTGAATACTAATCCAAAACTCATGTGTACCATCCACACCTAGTCTCCTATCCTAACTAATAAAAGCCTACTCAATGTATATATGAAGAATGCTTTTGATGTTGCTAGTGACTTCTACAGCTTAGACTATCTAGCAAAATGCCCTTGTATTGCTATGTCCAGTAAGGAATACACATCTGAAGCATGCAAAGCTGTTATATTAAAACCCTTAGCCTTTCACATTGGAGACAAAGCACTTTGGAAAGAGGATAATGACATTGTATCAATGGGCTCACAAACCTATGATATTTTGGAATGTGAAGAAGTACAGGGCAGTACTAATGACATCCTCTTTGCTAATAATGGTATAAGGCATGTTACCTTTGCTTATATGTATAAGGGCAGTACTAATCTACACTCAGCTTTGGAACTTTTGACAACAGCTTTGAACTGTAAAAAGTACTGTAACTTAGCTCATATACTTGAAAATGCATGCATAAGAGTATGCTTACATAGTCTCATTTATTCTGGATACCAGAAATATAAGAGAGAGAAGCAGTCACTAAATAAGATAATCCCCTTCTGGATACTCAATTCAGGTATATTATTGCATTTTACAGGAGAAAAGAAAGACTTTATTGTCTTTGAAAAGCTATTAATACCATTCCCTATATACACAGCAAATAGCTTAATATATATTACAGAAAAAGAGTCAGTGACTCTTAAACACTTAAACATAAAATATTATGAAGAAACAACTACTATATACTCAGTATTCTTTTGTGAAGATCTAACATATTGACTTTTTTCTTTAGGGGACTTACTGTCAAAGGGAATAAAGGCATTGTTATGATTAACAACAAAGACAGAATAGAACATATGACTTTTAAACCCAGATCTTTAGTAAATACTATTTACATGCTACAAATATTGGACTAGGTAGAACAATATAAAAATTCATACCTAAAACTAATAGATTATAAAACCATTCATCACTATATAGGATATCCATCACAGAAAGTCCTTGAATGCACAAGTGATCATACTGCTGAATTACCTAATATTAAAATGATAAACAATGATCTAGTTTGCTCTGGGTGTGTACTAGGAAAGATGCCAAACTGTCCTTTTTTATTTTCTAACCATCGAGCTATTTGTCTATTTCAGCTAATACACTCTGACCTAAAAACCTTTCCAACAATGAGCTACTATAAGTGTTACTGAGTCATGTTAGAGGTAGTAGAGTGATTTGTAATAAAGAAAAAGAAAATAAATAAAATAATTACTCTAAGATCCAAATGATATCCAGAATTTGTTTACAAGTATACTATTAAAGAAAGAAAAGAAATGCAAAGTCTGGAGTGTTAACAAATAATGTCTGGAGATTGTTTTTGATGACAACAGAGAAAATGACCTTAGCTTCAACTTATGTGTTGTATTCCAATCTTCTATTGCTATGTTGATTACTAACTTCAGAGTGATGGAGTCATCAAAGTATGAGTTGAAAAAGAGATATATAAAAAGAAAAAATGAACACAAGTAACATTAATTTACAAACTGGAGAAATACAATGTAACTATGCAGTATATATACCAAGTCCAAAAAAAAGAGATATATACAGAACATAGACTAAAATGTAATTATAAGAGGTTATGACTACTAGGAGATCTACTATGAAAAGGAGAATAATAATAATAATTAATTAATGAAATAAATAAAAATAAAATAAAATAAATACAAAATTCTAAATATAACAATAAGCAGAAATATTTGATTACCTTCTATAACAACTTTATGTCCTATGTATGGATATCAGCCCTTATAACTAAAGACAAAGCTCTTCAGACTACAAAATACTTTCTTGCATATGTTAAAAATCAATACAAAGCTATAGTACAAATATGAATGTTAGATGGTGGTAGAAAGTACAAATCAAAAGTGTTCAATGAAATACTACTAAGTAGAGAGATAAAAATACTCCAAAGTGCACCCCATACCCCTCCATAGAATGGTAGAGCAGAATGTCTAATATGTACCTTGTCTAACAAAGCAGAATTGATATACTTTGATACATGCCTCTCTGAAAGCTAGTAAAACTTTACTTTTCACTATGCCTGCTATCTCTACAACTAAACTTTACAAGTCAGACTTGGTTAGTGTATACTCCACAAAGAACTCAAGGGAGAGAGACCCAATATTAGTCATCTTTGAGTACTTGGCTGTGGAGCATACATACATTTACCTCAAGGAATATGAAGAGATAAAATGTTCTCAAAATCAGAGCTAATAGTCTACCTGTGTAATGACAAGGCTAGTCGAGATGACTGTCTTATCACACTCAACATTATGAGAGAACGAAGAGAACTCAATGGAGTCCCTTGGTGGATTGTGCTATCTACTTATATACAAATCTTATTTGTCTATGTATATGCTTAGTAACTACCAAACCTTCCAGAAGGTTCCATCATGTGACTTGTCATGTGACCTTATCTTATCTCTCCTTTTCTATTCTTAGAATCCTTCATCTAGTCCATCTGAAAATAACTCTCATTCCTTCCATCCCTCTAGCCATACTATTTTTGGTTCAGGTGGGCGATTTATGACTTTTAAGGTTCTTCCTCTGGAAGAACTTTGCTCCCTTCCATCTCCTCCAGTTTCTTTCCAACTTCTTTAGGTATTCCCAATCAAATTTCCCATCGTCCCATCCATATAACGTTTTTGCTGTAAATCTCCCCAGCATTTCTCTGTATTCTTCTTTCATTCTTCTTCCTTTTTTCCCGTATTTCCTCTCATATTCCTCTACCACTTCTTTTGCATTCTTTAGGTTTGTCTCCTTTTCCCACGAGTCTTCTTCTGCCGTATATCCCTTCTATCTTACCAGATATTCCTATTTGCCATATCTCCTTCTTTTGTTCATTATCTTTTCTACCTCATATTTTTCTTCTCCTTCTATTATTACCGGAAGGGCTGGTTGCTTCTTTTGTCCCTGAACCTGCTCCTTATACCTCCTGATCCTGCTCACATTTACTACTAGATGGATTTTGACTGTCTTTGGCAACTCTAACTTTACCACATTGGCTGATATGACCCTTTTCACTTTGTAGGGTCCGACAAATCTTTCTGTCAACTTTTCCATCCGTCTCCCTTCCATCTGCCACTTCAAGTCTTTAGTGCTTAGCAGTACTAAGTCTCCCACTCGGTATTCCTCTGCTTCTCCCCTTTTCCTATCTGCTTGTCTCTTCATTTCCTCCTGTGCCTTTTTCAGCGCCACCTGTGCTTCTTCCTGTATTCTCTTCATCCTTCCCGCAAACTCTTTTGCCCCTTCCAATTTCCCCTGCTTCCTCATTTCAAAACCCATTCTCGGGTCTCTCCCGTTATTTGCTCTGAAGGGTGATACTTTGGTAGAGGTGTTCACTTTATTGTTGTAAGCAAACTCTGCTGTCCCCAACCATTCCAGCCATTGTTCTTGCCAATAATCAATGAACATTCTCAGGTACTGTTCCAGTTCCTGATTGGTTGGCTCTGTCTGTCCATCTGTTTGTGGATGAAAAGCTGTTGACAACCTTGTTTCAATTTCCAGTATCTGGTCTAGCTCTTTCATTAAGTTTGCTGCAAATTGTGCTCCCCGATCTGAGATAATACTTTTAGGTAACCCATGTAGTTTCCATATATGATCCCTGAATAGTCTTGCGAGCCCTTCTGCTGATGTTTTCTCTGTCGTTGGTATGAAGTGTGCCATCTTCGTTAATCGATCGCATACCACCAATATTGCGTCATACCCTTGGGCCAGCAGTAGCTTGGTTATGAAGTCTGCCATTATATGTGTCCAGGGCTTTTCAGGGGCTTTGTTTGGTATTAATTTCCCTGCTGGTACTACTGCTCAGTTCTTGTTCTGCTGGCAAAAATCGCATCCTTCCACGTATCTCTTTACTTCTTTCGTCACTCCTGGCCACCAAAAGTTTCTGGTAACCAGTTCTACTGTCTTCCACTGCCCCCCATGTCCTCCTACTGGTGTATCATGGTGTAACCAGATTATTTCTGTTCTCAACTCCTCGTCTTTTGGCACATACACCTTTTCTTCCTTTAACATGAGCCCGTCTTCCTCTCTCCATTCTTCGTCTCTTAGCATCTTCACCCCTGCTCATTTCATTTTCTCCACTGCCTTGATGACCTCGTCATCTTTTGTCTTTGATTCCCTTACTTTCTTCAGCAGATTCACTCTCTTGATCAGTACCTCCTCTGTTCCTGCCTTCCTCAGCCATTCTGCTTTTACCAGTGTTCTATCCTCGTTATCCTTCTCTATTCCCCGCCTCCAGTCTGGTCTTTTGCTCAATCCATCCACCTTCCCCATTCTACTCCCTGGAATGTGCTTCAGTGCAAAGTCAAATCTTGATAGGAATAGCACCCATCTTGCTTGTCGTCTATTTAACTTTTGGTTTGTCATGAAGTATTCCAAGTTCTTGTGATCTGTCCAAATTTTGAACTTGGTTCTCACCCCTTCCAAAAAGTGCCTCCATGCCTCTAGACACCTGATTACTGCTAGCATCTCCTTATTGTGAATTTCGCAGTTCCTTTCTGTGTCATTCAACGATTTGGAAATGAATGCTACTGGCCTCCACCTCCCATCTTCCCCTTTGACTGACAATACTCCTCCTGTTGCATAGTCCAATGCATCCACCTCGACTCTCATTTCCTTATCCAGGTCTAGTGCTGCCAATACTGGTTCGGTTGTGAAAATCTCTTTAAGTTGGGTGAATGCTTCTTCCTGTTTGCTTTCCCAGTTCCACTTCTCATCCTTTCTGACCAACTGGTGTAACGGCTTGGCGATTTTGGCAAAGTTCTTGACAAATCGTCGGTAATAGTTTGCCAGTCCCAGGAACTTCTGTACATCCTTGACACACTGTGGTGTTGGCCAGTTCGTGATCCCCTCCACCTTTTCTTTCTCCATTCAGAACCCTTCTGGTCCCATTATTACTCCCAAAAATCCTATCTCTCTGACCTTCCATACATACTTTTCTGGTTTTACGTAGAGGTTGTTTTCCTCTAGTCGTTTCAGCACCTCTTCAACTATCTCATTGTGTTCTTCTTCTGTTTCTGTTGCCACTAACACGTTGTCAATGAAGGTAGCTACGTCTCCTTTATTGATCATATCCCTAAAGAGATCGTTCATCATAGCCTGGAAGGTGGCTGGTGAGTTCGTGAGTCCGAAGTACATGACTATCGGTTCAAACGATCCTAGGTGCGTTGTGAACACTGCCTTCCATTCATCTCCTTCTTTGATTTGGACGTTGTTATAGCCCCACCTCAGGTTCATTTTAGTGAATACTTTCTTGGTCCCCATACTGTCTATTAGCTCTGATATTAGGGGTAAGGGATAACTGTTCTTGATCATCCCTTTATTCACATAGCAATAGTCCTGTACCATTCTCCTCTTTCCATCCTTTTTAGACATGAATAGTACTGGCGAAGTTTGTGGAGACTTCGAAGGTCTAATATAGCCCTTTTTTAGTTGGCTTTCTACAAAGGCCTGTACTTCCTCCTTTTCTGTTCTAGATCCGTTCTTTTCTTGGCATGAAGTTTTCTCTGAGGTCAATGGCGTGGTCCCATGGTTTCCGGGTTGGCATTCGCTTGGACTCGACTTTTCCAAACACCTTCTTCCATTTGTGGAAGCATTTGGGCACCAGTTCCTCCACCTTTCTATGATCCTCCTCGATTTCTTCCCTTTTCTCTCTTTCTTCCATGGTCCACCTCAAGTCTTTCTTGTCCTTCTTTGTTACCTGCTTCCTCTTTATTATCTTCTTCTCAGGCATTCGACCACACAGGGGTGGGCACCTGGTCATTTTTACTTCTTCTGTCTCCCAATTTATCTCTGGGTTATGTATTGTGAGCCACGGCATTCCTAGTATTACGTCCGTCTTCCCCAGTTCACACACGTCTATTCTCACTCGTTCTATGTGCCCCCTGTAGTACAGGTTAACCTCCACTTCATGAGTTATTGATCCTCCTTGATTGTCGCTTCCATTCACATTTCTTACTTTTATTGGCTTTGCCAATCTTTCTAGTTTGAAGCCCTGCCTTTCTACTAGCTTCTTACTTATGAACAGGCCTGTTGCTCTGCTATCTAGTAGGGCTTTTACTGATACTCCCTTGTGAGTATCTACTCTTTCTAGCCTGATGTTGAGCCAGACTTCTCTTAATGGTTTAAGTGTCTGTCTCACTTCCCTCTCAGTGTGATAGTTAACGTCCATTGTATTTTGTCCATATAATACACTGTATTTATTATGGGAGGCCAGCCGAGGGTTCACTGGTCTCCCTGATCTTTTGATGTCTCCTGTGATCTCCTTTCTATTTCTGCAATGCTAGGCCATATGCCTGAACATCCTGCAGTTAAAGCATCTTTGATCTCCTCCCCATCCTCTGTCTACCTCCATTACATTGGGATCTCAGACCCCCTGTCCTCCCTCTCTCCTCCTCAAATCTCCACCAAGTCCTCCCCTTTGTCCTCCTCAAAAAACCCCTTGGTTCTGGTTGTTCCAGAAGGGTCTAAACTCTCTGGATGACTGCACTTCTGGTGGCCTTGCCACCCACGCCACTCCCTTGTTCCCCAACACCCTCTGCTCTGCTCTGCTCTGCCTTAAGTTCCTATCCAACCTCACCAACCTCTCCCACCATTCTTCAATTGTTACAGGAGGTGATTCCGCCTCCGCCAACCTTCTCCTGATGTTTTTATTCAATCCCCTTTTGAATTCTTCTATGAGGGGTCGTCCCTCATAGCCGCTTCCTCTTGATGTCTTTTTAAAGATTTGGACATACTCATTGCATGTCTGTCCCCCCTGCTCTAGCAACCTCAACTCATCCACCTTCCTTGATTCTTTGTCGAACTCCCCAAATTCCTCTCTCATTTTTGTGAATAATTCTTCCACCATTTCCACCGCGGATACCCCCTGCCTTCTTTCCTCCAACACATTCTCCTTCCATACCTCTGCCACTCCTCCTTGCACGTAGGTCAGCACCCATGATATTTTTTCTTCCTCCCCAGTCCCCTTCATCCTTATACTAATGTACAGGCAGTAGGCGTTGATGAACCCTACCATCTTTTCTCTTTCTCTGTCAAACAATGGAGGCTTGGCTGCCTCCCCTTGGGTTTGCCCCTTTGATAGGAGCTGTTCGATGGCCATCATATGTTGGGCCAGATATTGAAGGATTTGGTCCATGGTCAGGACCGCCTCCCCTTGTGGTTGTTGTTGTTGTTATTGTTGGGGTTGTTGGCCCCGGGATGATAATTGATCGTGGGACATGTTGTCGTTCCAAGCATCTTCTTCCTCAGTTGTTGTTTCCTCATATGAGGAGCGATTGTCTTCTTCCAAACTAATGTTTATACCTACTGGGGAGTGCGTCTTCTCCCAGCTAGGCTCCTACTTCCCTACTGACTACTGCCCTAGTAATAGGGTTAAACTACTGCTGCAAAGATGCAAACCCCTAGACTAGACAGCTTCCTAAGGATAACTGTCACTCCTCTGCGTGTAGGAACTACAATGAGCTCCCAGCACAAGGTTTATAGTGTGAATGTGAACAAGTACGCTAACAAGCCTACTCAGTTCAGAGGTCAGGTCTCAAGCACAACACCTGATCTTGGTGCTGTGTCTCTACCATTAGTCCCTAACTGACTAACAAGTCTCCTGTAAGCCTAGGGCCCGGCTGTGGTTGTGGTTGCTGGTCACAATGACCAGTGTACCAAGAGCAATAAGAGAGTAGAGAAAGGATATGCAAGGTTCGTGATGAACAGTGCAAGGGATGGGAAATCAAGTTCTAATGTAATGACAAGGCTAGTCGAGATGACTGTCTTATCACACTCAATGTTATGAGAGAATGAAAAGAACTCGATGGAGTCCCTTGATGGATTGTGCTACCTACTTATACACAAATCTTATTTGTCTATGTGTATGCTTAGTAACTACCAAACCTTCTAGAAGGTTCCATTATGTGACTTGTCATGTGACCTTATCTTATCTTTCCTTTTCTATTCTTAGAATCCTTTATCTAGTCCATCTGAAAATAACTCTTGTTCCTCCCATCCCTCTAGCCATACTATTTTTGGTTCAGGTGGTGTCATGAATCGTGACACAAGAACTTTTCTTTTCTCTTCCATTTCTATTTTTACTTTTCTATTTTTAGAATAGACTTACATAATCAGGGAAGTCACATGAGAAGTCACATTGACATGTCACATGATTACCATGGGAAAGTAGTGCACAGACCAAGTAGAATAGATATAAGTAGTGTACTCAAATCCAGCGGGAACTCTAACGAGTTCTCTTTGTCTACTCTGACT
>Ga0153959_1000276_pt1 | contig 28779 bp, 21 predicted proteins | sample TSFL043MetaG_FD_104685 | JGI IMG/M metagenome (GOLD analysis project Ga0153959, IMG submission 104685) | Attine ant fungus gardens microbial communities from Florida, USA - TSFL043 MetaG | ecosystem: Host-associated > Fungi > Mycelium > Unclassified | place: USA: Florida, Wekiwa Springs...
CATATGTAGAACAATAGGCAGTAGAACATGTGATGCTCTGTCCAGGTACACAAATGTAATGGTAAGCTAGTTAAGACAACCAACTTATCACACTCAACATTTGAGAGAATGAAGAGAACTCGATGGAGTCTCTTTGTGGATTGTTCTACCTACTTATATACAATTTCTATTTGTCTATATGTGTGCTTAAGTAATTTCCCACTGATGGGGATTGTAAAGGAAAGGGGAATGTGTAGATTTGGTTTGTAGGGGAGAATAGGATTTTGAATAAGAATATAAACATGCTTTACTGTTCTTACAAAAGTGGGTACTATCAAGTTAGAGAATCAAAATCTCCAAGTCATTCCACAATTGTGTCCAATCAAGTAGGCACTGGGGAGGTAATCAAATATAAAAGGGAGAGGCTCACAAGATAGTAAAAGCTTTTTATTAGACACTAGAATAAAAGAAATGTTTTTAGTTTCCACTTGAGAGCACTCTCACTGGTCAGATCTCAAAGGTATGCATTCCTCTCACACCATAGTACTACCATCCAAGGTACTAGTCTAGTAGGCTGGCTCGCTGTCGATACAGCAGTCCTACCTAGATCTCACGTTGCCCTTGTGCAAGCTTGCTCTCAACTGACCATACAGTTGGTAACTTACTCCGAAAACACATAGTGAGTGGTTTAGCTCCTAGTCCAAGCAAATACCCAAGTCCTCCTTTAGAGTGGGTATCCCTTGAGGGAAGTTTTATAGAGTTTCTATAAAAAGAAAGGGAGAAAAAGAGCTCTTAATTACTTAAGTCGAGTTTCAGCTCTAGAGCAACGAAGGGCAAAGATAGGGGTTTTTCTTCTTGTGCCTCTCCGTGCTACTAGAGTATTATATTAGTATTACAAAGCCCAGAATGTAACAAACAAGATAAGAAAGAAATCCTCCTAATTACTCAAAAAGGCAGGTAGAATGAGTTGAGTCCACATCTGATCATGCAACAGCCGCTCTCCATACTCCCTGTCCATTTCCTACCAACTTTCTTTATCTCATTGGCCAACCTTGAGCCTGTTCTAAGTGTTCTAGAGTGCTCAAGAGGTTCTTCGGACATTAGTCTGACCACTCTCGAGCACGTCTTCATTGTTGATATCACTCCTCTCTACTTCCAACTCTCCTGATTCCTCTTCTAAACCTTCCTCTACTCTCTCTTCTGCTTCCTGTTCACATCTTTTAGGTTTTTCTTCTTGCTATCCCTTCCCGATGACGTTCAGCTTATCTTCATCTTGTTCTTCTATATTTGGACTGCCAATCAGGACTGATGTGCAACCTCTGATGGTGTTCCTATTATAAACTAGGGGTCAGTTATTGGATAATGTCATTATCAAGGGAAATGCTTCTAAGGTTGAGTTCACTCTCAAAAGCACTTCTAGAGGGGAGTCTGTCTTATAGATATGATATGAGACCATCCGGAAAGCATTATGAGGTACTGATAGTGGTGATCGTGGCCACTACTCTGCTACTCAGATAGTGTTCTCAAGTACATGACCGGACTTCTAGTGGTTATGTCTGGGGAGCCAATTCTCTCTTGAGAGCCATTTATTATGATTATTAGGTCCCAAATATCACTTATATTGCCAAAATTAATTGTCTAGCATGATACCGTGATCCTTCCAGAATGTTCCATTATGTGACCAGGTCATGTGATCCCTCATCTTATCTTATCTTATCTCTCATTCTATTTTTAGCATGATTTGTCCAATCTGTCTGAGAATAGTTCTCGTTCTTCCCATTTCTCTAGATGTACAATTCTAGATCTGGACAGGTTTATAACAACAGACTATCCTTTCATATATATAAGGCTTCCTAGTCTAAGGATTAGATCTTAGACTTGACAACATCTTTTGTTGCTTATTCTACTTTGCTACCAAGCTCTTGAGAACTTCTACTCAATCAATCACAAATCAGTAAGTGACCTTTTGTGATATAATGTTTATTAGTGATAATATTGAGGTACAAAATCCTGTACTCACTCATGCTATTCCAACCTCTAAAATCACTTCATATCCAAATGACAGTGAAACCAAGACCCTAGGAGAAACATAACTAAAGGAGCATGATATTATAAATTATTTTTTCTCTCTAAGTCAATCTCTATTTTTTCTTTTTCTTTTTTTTTTCCTTTTAATTATGTAATATTGTCAGATCAGTAAATAAGGACAAATAATTGGACTTGTATAAGTAGTATATAAAAATTAGTGAGGACTCTAATGAGTTTTCTTTGTTAACTCTAACTTAAAATGGAGTTAAGCTTAAGATTGCTCAATTAAAGACTGAACTCTTACAGTTGTTCCAGAGGGCCCTGAGGTTGCTGTCTGATAAACTTGATGTCTAAACATCTGTAATAGATTCTATATGCATATGAGATACAGTATTAAAAGTTGCATTAGAAAAGGAGTAAAAAAGTTGAAGACTGGATGGCCCACCTAGTATATTGTGTTGGGGAGGATACATATTTATACTTGTGCCTTCTTTATAGTCTATTTTATCAGCCCATGTGTTATTTTGAGCTGTTATCCAGGTTGCATAGTCTATTGATGAAACTGAGCTGCTGTGGGAGTTAGTGGATTCTACTCTAGCAGCTTGGTTTGGGCTTGAACCTAGAAAAGTTTTGTTTTTTATATCATAATTAGTTTTTTTCTCTTGTATTGTAGTTGATTGGTTGTTTATATTATAGTGTCATGAACTGCTATTTTCCCCTAAGTTAATATTTATTTTATTTTTCTTTAATTATGTAATATTTTCGGATTAGTAAATAAGGACAAACAGTCAAACATGTATAAGTAGTATACAATGAATTAGTGAGGACTCTAACAAGTTCTCTTTGTCAAACTTCAATAAAGAGTGAGACTTAGGTTAAGGTTACCTTAACTGCAACTTGAGTCTTTACATGTAGTAAGGGTTCTAGTATATGGAATCAAGTGTATTTGCTACTGGGTACTACCATTGGTAATGGTGGTGTGTGAGAAAGAGGTAATGTAAGAAAAAATAAGTATCAAAGCAAATCAAGACATACTGTAACAACTGAGAATTAACTTATAAAACAGATACAGATATAGATGCTATTATTCCTTTTACTACTACTATCCTCTGGAGGTTATACTCTACTTAATACTTCTCATTTATATTGTCATAAAGTTACTTATCTATCTTTGTTTGTCATTGTGTCACAGAGTAGTATTAGAAGTAGCAGAGTAATGTTAATAAAGAGAAAAGAAAAAGAAATAATAAAATAATTACTCTGAGGTCCAAATGATATTCAGAACTCAATTACAAGTATACTACCAAAAATAGAATATGAGGTCCAGAGATTGTATTTGGAGGAATGACCTTGGCTTCAACTTGTGTGTTGCACCCCAATCTTCTGTCACTGTGTTGGTCATTAACTTTGGAGTAATAGAGTTGTTGGAGTACAAGTGGAAAAGAATATATATCAGAAGAGAATAGACACAAGTAATGTTAATTTACAAACTAGAGAACTACACTGTAACTATATACAAAATCCAAGAAAGGAGATGTACATGGAGCACAGACTACAATGTAATTACATGAGATTTCATGAACTAGGAGATCTATTATGAAAAGGAGAATAATAATGATAATTAATTAATTGAATGAAATAAAAAGAAAAGAAAATAACTACAAAAATTCCAGAATATGACATATTGCCTACATTTATGTACCTTCTCCAAAGGCATTTATTGCACCTGCTCTTTACTGAAGCTGGAATCTAGAGGTTGAACTCATGGCCAGAGAGAATCTACCCTTGAAAAGAATCCTACAAACACTCTGTCACTGAATGACATCCATCTCTAGAGCTCATTACAAATACACATGGTCCTCTACAAAATCTGGGCATCACTTTTGGGAAGTATATTTGGGTGTGGTAAGTACAAAGATGAACTAATTCAAGCTCTCTCTCTCAAGGTGGGATGCCCCCTGGGAGAGTCAGAAATCTTAGTGTCCATTACCTGATCCCAATAGAATTGTTCCATGACAATCAAGTTTTATGACAGGGGATAAAGGCTAGGGTAGGGAGGTCTTTAGATAGATAGATAAATGTTTTTGAAAGGCAAATATTGAGTGTTATTTAGTGTAGTTTTCTCTTTCTTCACTACCTAGGCTACTAGTGACATAGTTGGTACTTGGGAGGCATGCTTATAACACATGCCATAGGGTCTACCACCATGTTCCCAATAGTAGTTGATGAATCAAAAAAAAATAGCCTCAATGATATAAAATTAAAATCAAATTAAAATTAAAAATAAACAGCGCAAGCATGAAATGTCATTCCAGTATATAATCACTATGTGAGGGGATCTCAATATCAAACAGGTCCAATCGTCTTACCTATGTAATAACTATATAGTCTACTTTACACGAAGAAGCGTCAGAAAATCATCTAGATTCTTTCCGACTACCTCTGTCCAAGGGAGCGACGGTTCTCGATGAGCCGGTTCAAAAGACCCAGGCATCATCTCGCTTTCCTCCACCTCCACCTCTTCCACCACCACCTCCTCCTTCGATGGTGCCGAAGCGACACCTGGACTCGAATCCTGATCATCCCATCCACCACTACTTTGCGTGCTCGTCCGACTCCCAGCAGTAGCAGCAGCAGCGCCAAAGTGGCTAAATCTGTTTGCGGCCCTGATGCCTGTCAAAGCGTTATGCCACTTTGCCCTAGGACTCCAATTTTGTCGGAGCGTGGGAGAGAGATCGACGTGGGATGGTGTGTCGGTAGTAGGGGTAAGCCAAGGATCGCGTAAAGCTTCCTGAGCGGTGGGACGAAGGTGTGGATCCAGAGCAGCAAGACGTCGGATAAAGGATTTAGCTTGATCGGAAACCGGGTTCCAGTACGGACTCTGGAATTCGATTTTAGGGTCAGCGTTTTGCTGGGCGAGAGCGGTGGTGTTGTCGGCGCGAAAAGGGGGGTAGCCGCAGAGGAGAACGTAGGTGATGATGGCTGTGCGGAGAGATGAGCTTGATACATGTGTGTAGAGAAGCCATACCTGTGGACCAGATGTCGACGGGTTTTCCGTGGCCGGTGTTTTTGATGACTTCGGGTGCGACGTAGCCGAAAGAGCCGGCGAGAGAGGTGAGCTGCTCATCGGGAGAGTGAAGGAGTTTTGCTCTGTGAAAAGATGAGTAAAAGGAGTGGAGAGATGGATGCGGACGCACATGCCAAAGTCAGCGATGACAATGTCACTGTCGGGGTCCTTGGAGCGGTATAAAATGTTCTCGGGTCTGAAGAATAGGTAAAGGGAGAGGGGTAAGAGAGAGAAAAGCGTACTTGAGGTCTCGGTGGACGATGTCGTGCCGGTGGAGGTAGTGGACAGCATCAAGGACGGAGCGGATAACAATAACCGCATCGTGCTCGGTAAACTTGCCCTTTGCGAGGACGCGGTCAAAGAGCTCTCCGCCGGTGGCAAGTTCGAAGGAGAGGTAATATTTTGTGCGTGACTCGAAGCCCTCGTAAAATTTGACCTGGGCTGGGTGAGAATGAGCTGGGTGGGCAGAGAAAGAGACAGACGATGTTAGGGTGGTCGAGACCAGTGAGAAGGTCGATCTCTGTCCAGACACTGGCTTCGTTTCCCTTTATGCTTTTTTTCTTGATGACTTTGAGGGCGACGTGGCGGGGTGGATGGACGAGCCAGAGGGCGTCCTAGCAGAGCATGAGAGAGACTAGGAGGTTTTGAAAAGACACACCCAGACGGTGGCATAGGAGCCCGCTCCCAGGCGTGCAAGTCGTTTGTAGTTTTTTTTCTTGTTCTGGGGAGGACGGAGGAACATGTGTGGTCGTGTTTGGCAGTAGCTTGTGTCGGACGAGGGTGTATGGTCGTGTTTGGCATGAGCTCGTCTCCGTCGTCCAAGCTCAGCCGACTGCTGCAGGGCGATGGCCTGGCTGGGTGGCTCGCCCACACGCTCGCTGCCAGCAAACGCCCCTCGCTCCTCATTGCCGACAGCCACCCCGTATGGCTCCTCGGCGTCGACCACAGCGACCACCCCGACCTGTTCTACCTCGACTTTGTCTCCTGCATCTGGCTCACCTACCGCTCCCACCTCGCGCACCCCATCACCGCCGACAACCACCGTCGCTGGCAGTGGTCGTCGCACAAGTCGTGGTCGTCTGATGCTGGCTGGGGCTGCATGCTGCGCACCGGTCAGTCGCTGCTCGCCACTGCGCTCGTGCATGCCTGGCTCTCGCGAGGTCAGACTCTCTCTGCTGTCGCTCGCCCGCCTGCTCACGCTTCTCTAGACTGGCGCAGACCCCAGGCACCGCTTCCCTCGCCCGACTACGCTACCTATGTGCAGATCCTCACGTGGTTCTTCGACTCTCCCCTCGCCCCTTTTTCCGTGCACAGAATGGCCCTCGCCGGCAAAGACCTCGGCACCCCGGTTGGCCACTGGTTCGGGCCCAGTGTGGCTGCCGGCGCCCTCCAGTGCGTGCTTTTCTCCGCTCACTCACTCTCTCATCTCTCTCCAGGCGTCTCGTCCATGCCTTTCCCCAGGCCGCCCTCGGCATCGCCCTCGCAAAAGACAGCATCCTCTCCCAGTCCGACGTCTTTCTCGCCTCCCACGCCCATCCGCCTCATCATCCCCCCACCGCCTGGGGCGACAGACCCGTCCTACTCCTCATCGGCCTGCGCCTCGGCATCGACGGCGTCAATCCCATCTACTACGAAACCATCAAGGTCTGTCCTTTGGCTGTCTCTCCTCTCTCTCTCACCCCCCATCCAGTTTCTCTTCACATTTCCCCAATGCATAGGTATCGCTGGCGGCCGTCCCTCCAGCTCGTACTACTTTGTCGGTTCACAGGCCGACAATCTCTTCTATCTCGACCCCCACCATCCACGACCCGCCATTCCCCTCCGACCTCCCCCTCCCTCAGACGCGTCCCCTGCCCATCCACATCCTTCCTTGTCTCCCACCCAGCACCATTTTGTCACCGCCTACTCCGATCTCGAACTCAAGACCTACCATTGTGACAAGGTCAGAAAGATGCCTTTGCGTGGTTTAGACCCCAGCATGTTACTGGGTTTCTTGTGCAACTCCCATCAGGAATGGGATGATCTGCGAAGTCGTGTTGAAGACGTCAGTCCTCCCCTCTCTTCTTCTTTCTCTTTCTCTCACGCTTGTTTCTCTCAAGCTTCCCAAGAGCATCTTTACCATTCAGAATGAATATCCCATGTGGGCTCAAGATGACGATGAGAGCATGATGGGTCTTGAATCTATATCTGACCCTGAGGAACAAGAGCATGAGGAGAGTGAGAGTGATATTGAACAAGGCTGGGTTGATTCTCGTGTAGAGGACAAGGGGTCCGATACGCCCCTTGCTGGATCGACCGTTGTCGTTGGTGGCGATACATTGACCAATGATAAGAAGGAAAAGAAGAAGAAGGAGAAGAAGAAAAGAGACGAGGTGGTGGTTCCTTCTTCCTCTGCATCCTCCTGTTCATCAGCGCAGCCCATGTTTTGTTCTTCCTTATCTTCATCCTCATCTTCATCGTCTTGTCTACAACAAGGAGGAGGAGAAGGCGAGAGTGATTATCAGTTTCCATTTCCTGGATCTTCGACACAAGGAACGACGACGACATGTGAAGAAGAAGAAGAGGGGGAGGAGGGGTGGGAAGATGGGCAGCAGATGATGTTACCGAGAGGGAGGTATGAAAGCATGAGTGCGAGTGTGAATACGAGTGGAGGAGGGAGAAGAAGGATGTTTATGGGGAAAGCGAGGGATGGAGGGAGGACGAGGAGTGGAGGTGTGAAAGGGATAGGTATTTTTTTGAAAGAGGGTTGAGAGATTTTTTGGATTTTGGGTTTGATATATGTGTTTTTTGTGTTTGTTTTTTTTAATGGTTTGTGGTTGTGAGTGTATAGAGAGAGAATTTGTGGGGTGGTTGGAGATACCCTTTGTTCGTTAAAGATGGAATAGTGTGAGTGGATGTGTATTATTTAGAGCTATGTTGATTTGGTTCGTTTTGAGAGGGGTGTGCCTTGATAACTTGTTCTTGTACAAAAATGTGAAAAATGAACAGAAACAGGAATAGATGTCATATGTGGATAGTGTGGCATTCCTTTTACCACCACCATCCTCTGGGGTGAAATAACCCTAGGGGTCATACTCTACCTAACACCTCTCACTAATATTGTCATAAAGTCACCCATCCATCTTTGTTTCTCATTGCCCTTGAGGGCAGCACATTTGTGCATTCATTTATGTGCTGGGAACATGATAACAGCATGTTTCCTTTGCACCTGCTTTTTACTGAGGCTGGAAGAGGGCATCATCTAGAGGTTAAATTAATGACTGGAGGGAATCCACCCTCAAAAAGAATCCTATGAACACTCTATTACTGAATGACATCTGTAATGAAATGACAGGTGAGCTGGGGCATGCACAGTGGCGGATTATTTTATTTCTTTTTCATTTTCTTTTATTATGTAATAGTTTGAAGTGCGCGGGACACTATGACTCAAAAGGAGTCCATGGGATAATTCGAGTAGACAAATACTAGTAAATACTGATTCGTGTATAAGTAGCTAAACCAATGAGTGAGGACTCTAACGAGTTCTCTTTGTCAACTCTGACTTAGAGTGTGATCTGAGGTTATCTCAACTAAGGATTACTACACTAGAACTCGTTTATCACTACTAGCTCCTGACCTCCTCGGTCCCGAGCAATCTTACTCTCATACAATCGACCCTCGACCAGTGATCAACTTCGATCACTAGTCACCTCCTCATAGCTGAAGAGAGGGCAGAAAATGTTGGGAATGCAAGCAGTTTGGCCACATGACTAAGGACTGTAGGAACAAGGGAGGAAGGGTGGAAGAAAAGAAGAAGAAATCGACAAATAGATTTGAAGCCCTGGCAAGCAGGGTAATGCAATGTGGTGTAAAAGAAGTAAGAAGACAAGAAGTGGTGAGAGAAGTGGTGAAGTGTTTCAGGTGTGGAGAAAAGGGACACAAGAAGTGGGAGTGCCCAAACATGAAGAGGAGAAAACAAGAGGAGGCAGCACCACCACAGAATGTGTGGGAGAAGGTGAAAGAACATAGTGGAGCAAGAGGGCTACCCACAAGGGGAGTGGCAATGTGTATGGAGGGGTAGACAACACCCAGAGAGGTTGTGACATTTGTGGAGTGTAGAGGATGTGATCACAAGGGAACAAAGACTCAGGAGAACCAGGGGCAAGGGTTCCTGAGCAAAGAGCAGTTGTGTAATATGTGGTGTGGAAGCTGCAAAGAGGCCTGGAATTGAAGAGAAGAGGAGGCAAAAGATGGTAGAGCAGAAAGAGTGAAGTGTGGAACTGGGGAGGGAAGGTAAAACGGTCAGTGCCTAGGGCCCAAAAGAGGAGGGCTGGAATCACTGAGCCAGAAAAGAGATAAAGGGAAGTCAGAAGAACCTTGAGAGATTTGCAAGAAGTGTGGATGCAAATAGGAGTGGAGAAAATTGACACTCATGAGGGAATATCAGTGAAAGCATTGCTAGACAGTGGAGCTACAGGGCTCTTCATGAGCAAGAAGTGCGCAGAAAGAGGGGGCTTCAAATTAATAAAACTTGAGAAGCCAATATTAGTGAGAAACGTGGACGGTACTGGAAATAGTGGAGGAGTGATCCTACATGAAGTAGAAGTAAATATGTACTTCAAGGGACATGTAGAAAGAATGAGGATGGATGTATGCAATCTGGGAAAAACAGAAGTGATATTGGGAATGCCTTGGCTACAGGCACATAACCCAGAAATAGATTGGGAGAAAGGGGAGGTTAAAATGACGAGGTGTCCACTAATATGTGGACGATATATGGGCAAGAAGGAAATGGGCCCAGAAATTCAGAGAAGAAGAAAAGGAAAGAAAGAAGTCCAAGGGGATGAAATCAAAAGAATTAGATAGGCTACAGATGAGAAAGAAGACTGGAGAAGAGAGGAGGAAATGGAATTGGATCATTGAAAGATGGAAGCAATGGTGCCACAAAAATTCCACAAGTGGCTGAAGGTATTTGGAAAGGTGGAGTCGGAGAGGATGCCAACAAGAAAGATATGGGATCACGCCATAGATCTCAAGGAGGAGTTCAAGGCCAGCAAAGCACGAGTGTATCCACTCTCTAGGAATGAGAGGGAAGAGGTCCAACAGTTCATTCAAGACCATCTACGAAAAGGGTACATAAGGCCTTCGAAGTCACCACAAACTTCTCTAGTTTTCTTTGTGGGAAAGAAGAATGGTGGAAAGCATATGGTCATGGACTATCGTAGACTCAATAAGCAAACAGTAAAAAATAACTACCTATTGCTATTGATTACCAACTTAGTAGACTCAATGGGAAACAAGAAACTGTTCACTAAGATGGATTTACGATGGGGCTACAATAATGTACACATAAAGGAAGAGGATGAATGGAAGGCGGCCTTCACCACACATGTGGGGTCATTTGAACTGGTGGTGATGTTCTTCGGAATGACGAACTTGCCGGCAACTTTCCAGAGAATAATGAATGAGATCATGAGAGATCTCATAAATGAAGGAAAGGCAGCAGTGTTTGTGGATGATGTGTTGGTGGGGACAGACAGTGAGGAAGGACATGATGAAATAGTGGCAGAAGTGTTAAAGCGGTTGGAAGAAAATGACTTGTATGTGAAACCAGAAAAGTGTTCATGGAAAACAAACAAAGTAAACTTTCTGGGAGTAGTGATGGGTCAAGGGAAAATTGAGATGGAGGAGGATAAAGTAGCAGGAGTATTGAACTGGACAACACCAAGAACAGTCAGGGATGTTAGAAAGTTCTTGGGACTCGCCAATTATTATAGGCGGTTTATTAAAAACTTTGCAGCACTTGCAAAGCCCTTGAACATGTTGACAAGAAAGGATGAGAAGTGGAAATGGGAAAAAGCCCAGCAAAAGGCATTCGAGCAATTAAAAGGGATCTTCACAACTAGACCATTGTTGGTAGTACCAGACTTAGACAAGGAATTTAGAGTTGAGGCAGATGCTTCCAATTTTGCAACAGGAGGTGTGTTGTCTATTAAATGCAAAGACAATAAGTGGAGACCAGTGGCCTACATCTCAAAATTACTAAATGAAACTGAATGAAATTACAAGATTCATGACAAAGAGATGTTGGCAGTGATTCAATGCCTGGAGGCACTTCCTAGAAGGTGCAAAGGGAAAATTTGAAATTTGGTCGGACCATAAAAATCTAGAATACTTTATGAGTAATCAGAAGTTAAATAGACAGCAAGCTAGATCGGCACTCTATTTATCTAGATTCGACTTTGTTTTAAAGCATGTACCTGGAAGTAGAATGGGAAAGGTGGATGGATTGAATAGAAGATCAGATTGGGAGGTGGGAGTAGAAAGAGATAACGAAGAGCAGACATTGGTGAAGAAAGAATGGTTGAAGGCCAGAGCAGCACAAGTAACAGAAGTAGTGATCGAAGGAGTGGATATACTAGATAGAATAAGAAAGAGTGAGGCAAGGGATAATGAGGTCATAAAGGCAGTAGAAGAAATGAAGTGGGCAGGAGTCAAAGTCCTAAGGGACAAAGAGTGGAGAGAAAGTGATGGCCTAATATTGAAAGAAGGAAAGGTATACATACCAAAGGACGAAAAGTTGAGAGCAGAGGTGATTAGGCTATACCATGATACACCTGTAGGAGGACATGAAGGACAGTAGAAGACGACAGAATTGGTAACCAGAAACTTCTGGTGGCCGGGAGTGAGTAGAGAAGTAAAATGATATGTGGAGGGATGTGATGCATACCAGAGAAACAAGAATCATACGCAGGCACCTGCTGGCAAGTTAATGCCAAATTTAATACCAGAGAAACCATGGAGTCACATATCGGCTGATTTCAGAAACTGCCATTGGCACAAGGATACAACTCAATTTTGGTAGTTGTAGATAGGTTGACAAAAATAGCTCATTTTATACCTACTACAGAAAAGATAACAGCAGAGGGATTAGCTAGACTATTCAGAGATAATGTCTGGAAGCTGCATGGCTTGCCAGAAAGTATTATTTCAGATAGAGGACCGCAGTTTGCAGCGGGAGTAATAAGGGAGCTGAATGTGATGTTGGGGATCGACAGCAAATTGTTGACGGCGTTCCACCCACAAATAGATGGACAAACAGAAAGAATGAATCAGGAATTGGAACAGTGCCTGAGAATGTTCATTGACCATCAACAAGAGCAGTGGCCAGAATGGCTGGGAACAGCAGAATTCGCCTATAACAACAAGGTACAGACAAGTACAAAAGTGTCACTGTTTAAAGCAAATAGTGGACGAGATCCAAGGATGGGATTTGAGTTGAGGAAGAAGGGAAAGTTTGAGGAGGCAAATAAATTCGTGGAAAGGATACAGGAGATACAAGGGAAGGCAAAGGTGGCACTCGGTAAAGCACAAAAAGACATGAAGAGATATGTGGATAGGCATAGGGGAGAAGTGGAGGAATATAAAGTGGGAGACCTAGTGCTGCTCAGCACAAAGGATCTCAAGTACCAGATAGTGGGTAGGAGAACGGAAAAACTTACAGAGAGATTCGTCAGACCTTATAAGGTCAAGTCAATAGTTTCGACAAACGCCATAGAATTAGAACTACCTAGTACAGTAAGAATTCACCCAGTAGTTAATGTAAGTAGAGTACGAAGATACACCAGTCAGGTGGAAGGACAAAAGAAAGAAATGCCACAACATGTGGTAATAGAAGGGGAAGAAGAATGGAAAGTGGAGAAAATAATGAATAAGAGATGAGTATGGGGAAGAGATAAGTACCTGGTACGATGGAAAGGATGCACAGCAGAGGAAGATACTTGGGAGAGTAGGGAAAACCTCAAAAATGCAAGTGATCTTGTAGAAGAATTTGAGAAGGAATACGGAAGGGAAGAAGAGGAAGAAGCAAGGCAGCAAAAAACAGAGGAAAATAAAAGGGTGTTTAGCAGGGGGTTGCTGGGGAAATATATGGCAAAATTATTGTATGGGTGGGGGGAGAAGAAATATGAGCAGGAGTATTGGAAGAGGTTAGAAGAAAACTGGCAGCGATGGAAGAGGAATCCATTTGCTAAAGTAAGTCGTAATCTGTTCTTACAGATAAAACAACAAGAAGAAGATGAGATGGGGAACATTGGGGATTGGGATAGCAAGTTGTAAAATCCTTGAGGACGAGGAAGCTTAAGAAGGGGGTGGTATAATAAAACGACAGGCAAGCTGGGGCATCCGCAGTAGCAGATTATTTTATTTTATTTTCATTTTCATTTATTATGTAATAGTTTGAAGTGCGCGGGACACTATGACTCAAAAGGAGTCCGTGGGATAATTTGAGTAGACAAATACTAGTAAATACCAATTTGTGTATAAGTAGCTAAACCAATGAGCAAGGACTCTAACGAGTTCTCTTTGTCAACTCTGACTTAGAGTGTGATCTGAGGTTATCTCAACTAAGGATTACTACAACACCTATATGGAAGAGCTCCCTATAGCTCACCACAAATACACATGATTCTCTACAAAATCTGGATATCACCTTTGAGAAGTATATTAGGGCATGGTAGGTACAAAGATGAACCACTTCAAGCTTTCTCTCAGGATAGGATAACCCTGAGAAAGTCACTGGTACCCTTGAAAAGGGGTTTGACCAGAGCACTTATCTTGGTATCCATCACCTGATCCTAATGGGATTGTTCCATGACAATCAAGTTTTATGACAGGGGCTAAAGGCTAGGATGGGGCAGTGGATATCATGAATGGAAGGGGTGGGGAGGTCTTTAGATGGATAAATGTTTTTGGAAGGCAAATACTTGGAGGTAAAGAGTCTGTCATTTAGTGTAGTTTTCTTGCTCTTTGCTATCTAGACTACTAACTATATAGTTGGTACTTAGGAGGCATGCTTACAATACATGCCACAAGGTCTGCCACCATGTTCCTGATTGCCTTCTGCTCATTTATAGTTGGCTTTATAATTGATGATTTTTTAAAAAAAAAGTGAATAGTGTGGTTGAGATGGTGTATGATGTGATGGGGTGGGGTAAAAAAGATAGGTGTGAAGAATGAAACAGAAAAAAGTTGGTTGAGAGAAGACAAGTGTTGTAAATCACTATTTTTTTCTTTTAGTTTACAAATGCATAAATAAGACTTGTTTAAAAGAGATGTATGGGACTATTGCTTTTTTTTCTCATGTACTGCTACTATTGATAGTAGTGCTATTAAGCTGAACAATGGTTTATGGATATTTAAGAGCTTAAATGAGTCTGATCTATTTTCAGAATGAGAATGACAGATCTTGCCAATCTCTATAATACTCTCAGATTGTATCATGCCCTATGATACCCTGTAACATAGCAATATCTTTTTTTTTGGATTGACAATTTATTATATGGTGTTCATTTGTGGTCTGTGGTAGATGAATTTACTTGAATACATAACTATATATTAGGGATATAAGCATAAAGAATAAAAGAAAAAGATATTGTGAATGTACCTCAAACATTATCTCCCTAGTTTTGTCAATATTTTTCATGTTATCTTTTTCTTGCTTAGTAAGCAGATGACTTAGTACTGCTAGAGTAGTTTTTGCCCTCAGTTCTGTTCTTGTCAGACTGAGATGAACTTTCTACTATATTTCTATAGTTCTTTGTGTTGATTTACCTAGTTGGATTGCTTTACAAGTAGATCTTAATAAACTTAGTTCTGTTCTTATTAGGCTAAGTTGGATTGCTTTACAGTAACTCATATTTTTTAACTATAATAAAAGAGAAAAAAAGATAAGCAACTACTGTAGAGAGGGTGATGTCATGAATCATAACATAAGGACTTTTTCTTTTCTCTTTTCTCTTCTATTTTTAGAACAGTCTTACATAATCAGAGAAGTCACATGATCAGTCACATAACATGTCACATTGATGTCACATGATCACCATGGGAAGGTAGTGCACAGACCAAGTAGAATAGGTATAAGTAGTGTACTCAAATCCAGTGGGGACTCTAATGAGTTCTCTTTGTTTACTCTGACTTAGAGTTGAGAGCCATCTACCTGAGTTACTTAGGTGACTGTTCCTTACAGGTGAGGCTTTGATGCTGGTATTATTCAATATTGTTGAGAAAGCAGAATGCCTTTGGGTTGTGCTGTAGAAAGTCTGTAATGAGACTGAGAACATACTCTATTTAACTGTATCTGCTGTTAAGACTTTAGACCACAAGGTGAATATATATTTCAGCCTTGAGCTTATGTCAATATTTAATATCTTCTTGTCCTTTTCCAAAGGGTTCAGTTAAGGTTTTTAAAGGAGTTATATTGAAAATAAAAGATATAAGACTTAGGTTGTATTCTTCAGAGATGTTCAAAGATATTTAAGAGAGTTATGGAGTATAACCTCAGATTTAGAAAAAAAAACTTAAAAAAAAAGAGAAGTTGCTGTTTTTTCCCTTTTTAGACTATATTTATACCTATCTTGATTGTTATAGTGACTATCTTAATGAAGATATTGAAAAGAAGTTACTATTGGTAAGTAGTTTGTGAGTACAATAGTGTCCATCTGTCATTTGGCTATTGACCTGTATATTTATAATAGAAGATGTGAGGGCTAAATAACTGCTCCTGTATTTTGCTACCTAGTTTCTGTTATAGAAGGCTCTTAAATACTCTATAGCTATGGCAGCCAGGCCACTACTTTTGTATAGTAGAATAATAAAACTACTGATAAATAGATCTAAAACAATAAAACAAAAGAATAAGTCCAATTAAAGAAGAGGATGGAGATGAAAACAATAGAAGGGATTTTATTGACAAAGAAGTAGTGGAGAAGGATGCTTGTTAATAGAGTTTATGATGTTAGCAAGCATCTAATCTCTACACCTGGGAGATAGTTTTGATACTGACTGTCAGGACCCATAGGACAATCCTGGATCCCCCTTAGAGGGTATGAGATTAAAGATGAGGAGAACTCAACAGAGCTCTCTCTATGAATTGCCTAGCTATTTATATAATTACAAGTGGCTATGCTAAGGCTATTTCTAAGAGAGAACAAGGTATCTATAGACTACCATTTGTCAAGTCCTGAGTATCTTCCTATGTTAGACAGCTTCTACCCACATGTTTTCCCATACATGGCAGCTGCCTGATAGGCATGTGATTGACACATGCCTTTCCCATGCTTGTTCTTTTTATAGATTATAACATTCCCATGTTGTAGTCATTGTGTTTGTTAAGTCATATTGTTATTAATTAATTAATTTAATAAAGAAAAGAATAAGCGTCAGAGCAAATCATAACACTGACATCCTTATTAGTTGGAAGTATACCAGGCTCGTGAGTCTTGTCAATGAAGTCATTGATATTTTCATTGGTTAGGTAGGTGAGAGGGATTGATTGGCAGTCATGTTGATGAGGGTGTTTTGTGTTTTCCTTGGTTGGTGGTATCCAAGTACAAAACAACTTCAAAACAAATGAGAGAATCACTAGGATTGCAGACAAAACAATGATGCTAATTCTCGAGTATCATTTATGGAGAGAAATTAAATCAAAAGAATAAAAAAAGTGTTTGAGAGGTAAAAACACAATTCAAGAGTGTACTTGTGAAATGCAAAAGTTGTCTCGAGAGTAAGTAAAAAATGAAATTGGTAAGAAATGGTCTTAATAGAAGTATAAAATAAAGAAATATAATTTGTTTTTATGTTCTATTGCAAAGTATACCATTCCCAAGTTGAGATGAGTCCTCTAAAGTATGCATTCCTCTTGTACTGTAATAGTCCTCACTGATTTCTAGTCTAGCTATACTGGTTTGCTGTCAATCCAGCAGTATAGTCTCAGATTTGGCTGTGTTTTGCGAGGCACTTCACTACATTCAACTGTATGACTGACAAGTCCTACTCCAAAGCATGTCAAGAGTTCTACCTTCTAGGGGATAAGGCTATCCAAGTCTCCCAAGCAGTTCTGGTCACACTCACAAATGAGTTTTCTGTTCTTTTCTGGGTGAGGGTACACATAACACTTAAGACACTCAAGATCACAACTTTATGACTCTAGAGCTCAGAAGGCAGGTGCAGAGTTCCTCTTTTTTGCCTTCCTTGCAACTAGAGTATTTTATATTGAAAATACAAACAAAGAAATAAAGAAATAGAAAGAAAACAGAAACTTGAGAATGAAACTGAGAAACTTGAAATGAAATTGAAGTCCATATGTTCTACACAACCAATCCTCCCCAGTCCTTACTAATCTAGTTCTGCATTATTAGAATAATGTCTTAGGTATCTTTGACGTTGAAACATCCTCTCATAAGTTGTCTTTCTTATTGCTAACTTGTCTTCAGCCCAGACTCAGGGTCTATTTTTAGTTTATAGTAGCTGATCAAGGTCATCTACCCCTTACTATCACTTAAGTATGCTTCTGCTCTTCATTCTGTTTCTCCTATTGCATTTTATCTCTTTCTACTTATCTGATATATCTTTTTGATATAGTTTAACAGTACTACAGACTACTTCCTGTTCTCACGAGTAAGATCTATTTCTATAGCTATCCATCAATGATTGATAGATGCATCTGATGGGTGATCTATGATGTCACAGTTCCTGATAACAAGTTCTATGTGCCATAGCTCATCTTGTCATGATTTGCTCTGGCACTTATTCTTTTTCTTAATTAATTAATTAATTAATGACATCATGACATGACAACTATGATGTGGGAATGTCATGAACATAAAAGGGACAAACATGGAAAGGATTGAGTAATGATCTGAGGTAGATCACATGCTTATCAAATAGTTACTATGTATGGGAGAATATGTGGGTAGAAGCTATCTGATATGGGGAATTACTCAGGACTTGACAGATGGTAGCACATAGATACTGTAGTTGCTCTTAGAATAGATTATCCACAGCCACATGTATACATATAAATAGCTAGTCAATTCATAGAGGGACTCTGTTGAGTTCTCCTCGTTTTAACCTCTATAACCCTAGAAGGGGATCAGGGATTGCCCCACTGGTCCTGACACATCTCATGAGTAGTACTTTGCACTCTTGAGTCTGTTATGAGTGGTATATTAGTCTAAAGATTAGAATACTGACTATCTGGGAAAGTTAGATATTGGTTTTATGGGTTCAAGGTATCTGATAGTGGTGTTCATGGCCACTACTCTGTCTCTTGAGTGTGTTTACACTGAAAGGTACAATCTGAGTGTATTATAGCAAAGTGTAGGGGCTACTATCCTTGTTTTAGAAACAGATTAGCCTTGTTAGAGTACTAAAATGTTATTATTTTACTGTAAATTGTTGATCTGGCTTAACAGTGTCTTAAAGCTCTTAGAAAGAACTTTTAGACAATGTGCAAAAAATTCTGAAGTGATCAGTACTCATTGAGATATTAGGTCAACAAATGCTGGACACTAATCTACCAATATCTTAGGAACTGCTGAATATAGATGTTCACTTTTATGTGCACATGAAAGCTCTCTTCAATACACTTCTGAAAATTATGTATAGATCCCAAGGTGATAAGATCCTATGAAGATAAAAGAATCTTAATGTTTGATATAATACTGATCTATTACTTATAAATGCTTATTAGTTCTTGAATAAAACAAAGGACTGCCTCTCTATGATTAAGTTATCTCTATATCTATTACAAAAGGACTGTCATATATAGAGTAATAGGCAGTAGACATGTAATGCTTTGTCCAGATGCACAGACCATTCTATTCATGTATTTAAGCCTGTCTAGTCTGAGGATTAGACCTTAGACTTAACAACATCTTTTGTTGCTTACTCTATTTTGTATTTTCAAGTCTTTGAAAACTCCCACTCATAAATCACATATTAATAAGTAACCATTTGTAATAGAGAAAGTAGATAGTTTAAGTAGAAAACTAGATTAGGAGGTTGGAGTTGAGAAAGATAACTGTTATAAAATGGCAGATGAGCTAAACGATCCACAGCAGCAGATTATTTTATTTCTTTTTCTTTTCTAATAATTATGTAATATTAAATGTGCGTGGGACATCATGACTCAAAAAGGATGTACAGGATAAAATAGTTAGGCAAATACTTGTAAACACATATTCATGTATAAGTAGCTGAGCCAATTAGCGGAAATTCTAACAAGTTCTCTTTGTCAACTCTGACTTAGAGTGTGATCTGAGGTTATCTCAACTAAGGATTACTACACTAGAACATGTTTTCACTTCTAGAACACTGATTGCCTCGATCCTTATTCTCATTACTCTCTCGGTGTGTGATCGACTCAGATCTCTCCCAACTTCCTCATAGCTGGGCCACAGGCTTAAGTGGACTGACTGGGAAGTTTAGACCCCAGAGGTGGACGGTTAGGACCAAGCTCAGGTACTAGCTCAGACCAGACCTTACAATTGAGCGGTGCTCTTTAGTTACTTGTAAATCTCTTCTCATTATACACTTCATGCTACTGGTCCATTGTGATCAGTCTACGCAGAGGAATATCGCCACATCCTTTAGAAGGTGATTAGTGTAGGGATCTCCTCCTTGGAGTGATAGCCAAAGTACTATTAGGGCAGTAGTCAGTAAGGCAGTAGGCACCTGGCTGGGAAAAGACTTGTGCACCCCAGCAGATGTACTGTGAGCCCTGTGAAAAAGACAACGCACCCTCAAGCAATATACATCTTTTTTTTTTACAAACAAACCATTTTGCCTGTCCAGAACTTACCACAATGTCTCTGGACCAATACAACAAACTCATGAGTGAGATGCTTAACGAAAGGCGTGCCCTCGCCAAATTAAGGGCAGAATTAGAAGGGAGAGAAGAAAGAATTTGTAGGAAGTGTGGGAGGTTCGGGCACCTTGCCCGGAAGTGCAGAAATGGAGAAGAACAGAAGAAGAAAACGGTAGTGGGCAATAGGTTTGAAGCGCTAAGAAGCCGAGTAATGCAGTGCGGGGTGAGGGAGGTAAGGAGGCAGGAAATAGTAGAAGGAGAAGTGAAGTGTTTTGGATGTGAAAAGAAGGGACACAAGAAGTGGGAGTGTCCGAATATGAAGAAAAGAAAACAAGAGGAAGCAGTACCACCACAGAAGGTGTGGGAGAAGGTGAAAGAACACAGCAGGGCAAGGGGGCTGCCTCCAAGAGGAGCAGAAATGAGCATGGAGGGATGGATGACGAGGAGAGAGGTAGTGACCTTTGTGGAGTGTTATGGATGTGACTACAAGGGAACCAAAACTCAGAAGAACCAAGGATAAGGGTTCCTGAGTAAAAGGCAACTGCTGCACATGTGGTGTGAAGGTTGCAGAGAGGCAAAGGAGTGGAGAGAGAGGGAAGCACAAAGTGGGAGAGCAGAAAGAGTGGTGTGTAGTGCATGTGATGTGAGAGATGCGGTCAAAGAAGGAGTGGAGAGAAACGAGAAAGAGAAGATCTTCTGTCCACCATGTAGGACAGGAAAGAAAACACCATGGTGGAATTGGGGAGAAGAGGTAGAACGGACAGTGCCTAGGGCCCAGAAGGGAAGGGCTGGAATCACTGATCCGAGAAGAGTGGCAGAAACTGTCAATCAGAAGGCAGTGCAAAAGGTAGAAGCAAGGGAAGTGAGGCAAATGTTTAAGCCTCTAAGAGAAGTGTGGATGAATGTGGGTATTGAAAAGATAGATACTCATGAAGGAAGAACAGTGAGAGCATTGCTCGACAGTGGAGCAACAGGTTTATTCATGAGCAAAGGTTTGGTGCAAAAGGGAGGATATAAGTTGATGAAGTTGGACCGACCTCTGCAAGTAAGAAATGTGGACGGCACTGGGAACAGTGGAGGTGCAATCATGCATGAGGTAGAAGTCAATATGTTCTACAAAGGACATGTAGAGAGAGTTAGAATAGATGTATGTGAATTGGGGAAGACAGATGCGATATTGGGCATGCCATGGTTAGCGGCCCATAATCTGGAAATAGATTGGGAAAAGGGAGAAGTGAGGATGATGAGATGCCCACCACTGTGTGGAAGGATAGTAAGAATAAAAGGAAAGAAAGAGACCAGAGAGAACAAGAAGAAAATTGTGAGATGGACTGTGGATGAGAAAGAAGACTGGGGAAGAGAAGAAGAGATAGAAGCAGATCATAGAAAGGTGGAGGAAATGGTACCCAAGAGGTTCTATAAGTGGCTCAAAGTGTTTGGGAAGGTGGAGTCAGAAAGGATACCAGTTAGAAAAGTGTGGGATCATGCGATAGATCTCAATGATGACTTCAAGGCAAGCAAAGCAAGAGTGTACCCTCTCTCTAGAAACGAGAAGGAGGAAGTACAGAAGTTTGTTGACAAGCACTTAAAGAAGGGGTACATTAGACCTTTGAAATCACCCCAGATGTCACCAGTATTCTTCGTAGGCAAGAAAGATGGAGGGAAACATATAGTTATAGACTACCGTAGGCTCAACAAGCAAACAGTAAAGAACAACTACCCACTACCATTAATTATGGACTTGGTAGACAGTATGGGTAATAAGAGAGTGTTCACTAAAATGGACTTATGATGGGGATATAACAATGTGAGAATCAAAGAGGGGGATGAGTGGAAAGTGGCTTTCACTACACATGTGGGGTCGTACGAACCAGTGGTAATGTTCTTTGGGATGACAAATTCACCTGCCATGTTTCAAGGCATGATGAATGAGATCCTAAGAGACATTATCAACAAAGGGAAGGTGGCTGCATTTGTGGATGATGTGTTAATAGGAACGGAGATAGAGAAAGGACATGACGAATTGGTGGAAGAAGTGTTGAAGCAATTGGAAGAGAATGACCTCTATGTGAAACCAGAAAAGTGTGCTTGGAAGGTACAGAAAGTAAACTTTCTGGGAGTAGTGATGGGTCAGGGAAAAATTAAGATGGAGGAAGATAAAGTGGTGGAAGTATTGAACTGGCCTGTACCTAAAACAGTCAGAGATGTTAGGAAGTTCTTGGGCCTTGCAAATTACTATAGGCGATTTGTGAAAGACTTTGCCAAATTAGCTTGGCCATTGAATAACTTGACAAGGAAGGAGGAGAAGTGGAGATAGGGAAATGAGCAGCAGAAAGCATTTGAACAGCTCAAGCAGGTCTTCACAAGCAGGCCCTTATTAGTTGCACTGGACATAGATAAGGAATTCAGAGTGGAAGCAGATATTTCTAACTTTGCAACAGGAGGGGTATTGTTGATCAAGTGTGAAGATAATAAATAGAGACTGGTGGCATATATCTCTAAGTCACTAAATGAAACTGAAAGAAATTATGAGATACATGACAAAGAGATGCTGGCTGTAATAAGATGCTTGGAAGCATGGAGACACTTTCTGGAAGGGTCCCGAAGTAAATTCAAAGTTTGGACAGATCATAAAAACTTAGAATATTTCATGAGCAACCAAAAGTTGAATCGTAGACAAGCACGATGGGCTCTATACCTATCTAGGTTTGACTTTGTATTGAAACACATTGCAGAAAGTAAAATAGGAAAAGCAGATAGGTTGAGCAGGAGGCCAGATTGGGAGATTGGGATAGAAAAGGATAACGAAGAACAGGTGTTAGTGAAGAAAGAGTGGTTGGAAGTAAAAAGAATTAGAGTAACAGAAGTAGTGATAGAAGGAGTGGATTTGCTAGAGAAAGTGAGAAAATACAAAGCAAAGGACGACAAGGTAGTGAAGGTGGTGGAAGAGATGAAACGAGCAGGGGTGAAAATGTTGAGGGATGAAGAGTGGCATCAAGAAGATGGTCTAATGTTAAAGGAGGGAAAGGTATACATTCCCAGAGATGAGAAACTGAGAGCAGAGGTAATCAGACTACATCATAATATGCCTGTGGGAGGACATGGAGGACAGTGGAAGACAGTAGAATTGGTGATGAGGAATTTCTGGTGGCTAGGGGTCACTAGAGAGGTGAAGAGGTATGTGGAGGGGTGCAATGCCTGTTAGCAAAATAAAAATTGAACACAACCACCGGCAGGAAAGTTGATGCCAAATTCGATTCCAGAGAAGGCATGGACCCATATTAGTGCAGACTTTATTACAAAATTACCCTTAGCACAAGGATATGATTTGATCTTAGTAGTAGTGGATATATTTACAAAAATGGCACATTTCATACATACTACAGAGAAAACGAGTGCAGAGGGATTGGCATGACTATTTAGAGATAACATCTGGAAGCTAAATGGATTACCAGATAGTATAATTTCTAATAGGGGACCACAATTTGCAGCAGGGATTATGAAGGAGTTGAATCAAATGCTGGAGATCGACACCAAACTGTCGACTGCATTCCATTCACAAATAGATGAACAGACTGAGAGGATGAATCAAGAATTGGAGCAATACCTCAGGATGTTTATTGATCATAGACAAGAACAATGGCCAGAATGGTTGGGAACGGCAGAATTCGCATATAATAATAAGGTACATACAGGAACCAAAGTATCACCTTTCCAAGCGAATCACGGACAAAACCCCAGAATGGGATTTGAGCTGAGAAAGAAGGGGAGATACGAAGGAGCTGAGAGATTTGCTGAAAGGATGAAAAAGGTACAAGAGGAGGCCAAAGCAGCACTGCAGAAGGCACAGGAAGATATGAAGTGATATGCAGATAGAGAGAGGGGGGAAGTGGAGGAGTATAGAGTGGGTGACTTGGTGCTACTCAGCACTAAGGATCTAAAGTACCAAATGGTCGGAAGACGCATGGATAAGTTCACGGAATGCTTTGTAAGACCTTACAAAGTAAAGGCAATCATTTCCAGTAATGCAATAGAATTGGATCTGCCTACTACAGTGAGAATACATCCAGTAGTTAATGTCAGTCAAGTACGACGGTACAAATCACAAGTAGAGGGCCAGAGAAAGGAAGCGCCACAACCAGTGGTGATTGAAGGGGAAGAAGAGTGGGAAGTGGAGAAAATTATGAACAAGAGAAAGGTGCGGGGAAGGGATAAATACTTAGTACGATGGAAGGGATGTACAGTGGAAGAAGATACATGGGAGAGTAGAGAGAACCTGAAAAATGCAATGGAATTAGTAGAAGAATTTGAAAGGGAATATTGCAGAGAAGAAGAAGAAGAAGTGAGACAGCAAGAAGCAGATGAAGAAAAAAAGGTGTTCAGCAGGGAACTGCCAGGAAGATATATGGCGAAATTGCTCTATGGATGGGGCAACAAGAAGTACAACAGAGAGTATTGGAAACAAATGGAGGAAAATTGGAGACGGTGAAAGAAAAATCTGTTCTCTAGGTATAGTAGGAACCCATTCTTGAAAAAGATGGAAGAAAAGGAAGAGTATAAGGGAGGGAAGATAGAGAAATGGGACAAAGAAGAGGACGAGGAAGATCGATGAAGGCTTGAAGAAGATAGAAAATATTTGGAGGAACTGGGAGATAAAAATCAGGATATGGGTAACCTAAGAGACCCATATGATGAGCTATGAAGAAGTCCTCGGGACGAGGACCCTTGAAAGGGGGGTGGTGTTATAAAATGGCAGGTGAGCTAGACAATCTGCGGCGGTGGATTATTTTATTTCTTTTTCTTTTCTAATAATTATATAATATTAAATGCATGCAGGACATCATGACTCAAAAAGGATACACGGGATAAAATAGTTAGGCAAATACTTGTAAACACATATTCATGTATAAGTAGCTGAGCCAATTAGCGGAAACTCTAACGAGTTCTCTTTGTCAACTCTGACTTAGAGTGTGATCTGAGGTTATCTCAACTAAGGATTACTACAATAACAAAGAATAGATATTAGCAAAGAAGGAATGGTTGGAGGTGAAAAGAATTAGAATGATAGAAGTAGTAATAGAAGGAGTTGATCTATTAGACAGAGTAAAAAAGTATAAAGCAAGGGATAATGAGTGTCATGAAACATAGTACAAGAACTCTTTTTCTCTTTCTTTTCTTTTCCATTTTTCACTTTCTATTTTTAGAATGGACTTACATAATCAGAGAAGTCACATGGGAGGTCACATGACCACTGTGGGAAAGTAGTGCACAGACTAGGTAGAATAGATATAAGTAGTATGTAATAAAACAGTAGATAAACAATAGAATCTGTGACAGTAGATTATTTTATTTTTCAGTTTCTTTTATTATGTAATAGTTTGAAGTGCACAAGACATTATGACTCAAAGGGAGTCTGTGAGATAATTCAAGTAGACAAATACTAGTAAACACATATTTGTATATAAGTAGCTAGGCCAATTAGTGAGAACTCTAATGAGTTCTCTTTGTCAACTCTGACTTAGAGTGTGGACTTAAGTTATCACAACTAACATTCACTACACTAAAACTCATTTAACACATCTAGAGTACCAATCACCTCAATCTCTGCTCTCTCTTACTCTCACATACTCAACCCTCAACTGGTGATCAACTCAGATCACTAGTGTAATGAAATAGCCAGTGGTGGATTATTTTATTTCTTTTCCATTTTCTTTTATTATGTAATAGTACAAAGTGCATAGGACATTATGACTTAAAAGGAGTCTATGAGATAATTTGAGTAGACAAATACTAGTAAATACTGATTCATATATAAGTAGCTAGGCCAATTAGCAAGGACTCTAATGAGTTCTCTTTGTCAACTCCAACTAAGAGTGTAGACTTAAGTTATCACAACTAAGGTTCACTACACTAGAACTCATTTACACATCTCAAGCACCAATCACCTTGATCTCTGCTCAACTCTTACTCTCACACATTTGACCCTTGACCAGTGATCAACTCTGATCACTAGCCATCTCCATACATAGCTGGGCCACAGGCTTAAGTGGACTGACTGGGAAGTTTAGACCCCAGAGGTGGACGACTGGGACCATACCTGGGCCCCCATATAGACCAGACCTTATAACCAGGTAGGCTTGGTAGTTACTTATAAAAACTTCACTTTATCAGCCTTGTGCTGCTAGTCCATTGTGACTAGTACACACAGAGGAATATCATTGCATTCTTAAGAAGATGATTAGAGTAAGGATATTCCCTGAGAAGTGATAGTGTAACCCTAGTATTAGGGCAGTAGCTAGTAGGGCAATAGAAACCTGGCTGGGTGAAGATTTGTGTCCTAGCAGACGTAAGTAGTTAGTAAAATAAACCAACCAAAGAGCATTGGTCAGTAAAACCCACAATGTATATATTCTTTTCACTACACAATAAACTCATCCTTCTAAGTGCAAAACACCATGTCCTTAGAAGTATACAATGATCTACTGAGTAAAATGCTTGATACCCAGTGAGCACTCACCAAAATAAAATCAGAATTGCAAGGAAGGGAGGGGAAGAAATGTTGGGGATGTAAGCAGTTTGGTCACCTAGCCAAAAACTGCAGAAACAGGGGAGGAAGGGTAGAGGAAAAGAAGAAAATGACGAATAGGTTCAAAGCATTGACAAGCAGAATAATGCAATGTGGGGTAAAGGAGGTGAGACAACAGGAAGTAGTAGAAGAAAGGAGGTGATGCTTTAGGTGTGGAGAGGAAGAGCACAAGAAGTGGGAGTGTTCAAAAGGAAATGAGAAGAGGAGAGAAGAGGCAGTACCTCTGTGAGAAGTATGGGGAAAGATAAAGGAGCATTGTGGGGTGAAAGGACTGCCACCTAGAGGAGCAGTCATGAGCATGAAGGGATGGATGACTAGGTAAGAGGTGGTGATGCTTGTAGAATATAGGGGGTATAACTACAAGGGGACAAAGACCCAGGAGAATAGGGGGTAGGGTTTCCTGGAGAAGGCACAGTTGTGCAACATGTAGTGCGGGAGTTGCAAAAAGGCATGGAATTAGAGGGATAAAGAAGTAGAAAGTGGAAGAGCAGAGTATAACACATGTAGAGGAAAGGATGCAGTGATATGGAAGGTGGAGAGAAATGCAAAAGGGGAAATTCTCTGTCCACCCTGTAAAACAGGAAAGAAGGTGCCATGGTAGAACTGGGGAGAAAAGATAGAGTGGTCAGTACCTAGAGCCCAGAAGGAAAGGACTGGAATCACTGATCTGGAGAAGAGGCAGAGAGAAGTCAGAAGGACCTTGAGAGGTCTACAGGAAGTGTGAATGTAGATATGAGTGGAGAAGATCGATACTCATGAAGGAATCTTGGTGAAAGCATTGTTAGATAGTAGGGCCGCAGGTCTCTTCATGAGCAAGAAATATGCAGAAAGAGGGGGCTTCAAGTTGATAAAACTTGAGAAGCCAATACTAGTAAGAAATGTGGATAGCACAGGAAATAGTGGAGGTACAATTCTGCATGAAGTGGAAGTAAATGTGTACTTCAAAGGGCATGTGGAAAGAGTAAGGATGGATGTATGCAATCTAGGAAAGACGGAAGTGATACTGGGAATGCCTTGGCTACAGGTATATAACCCAGAGATAGAGTGGGGGAAAGGGGAAGTAAAGATGACAAGGTGTCCACCCATATGTGGACGATACATGGGCAAGAAAGAAATGGGCCCAGAATTAAGAAGAGGAGGAAAGGAAAGAAAGAAATTCAAGGGGATAAGATCAAAAGAATTAGGTGGGCAGCAGATGAGAAAGAAGATTGGGGAAGAGAGGAGGAGATGGAACTGGACCATAGAAAAGTGGAAGCAATGGTGCCGCAAAGGTTCTATAAGTGGCTGAAAGTATTTGGAAAGGTAGAGTCAAAGAGGATGCCAACAAGAAAGATATGGGATCATGCAATAGATCTCAAGGAGGAGTTCAAGGCTAGTAAAGCACGAGTGTATCCACTCTCTAGGAACAAGAGAGAAGAGGCTCAATAGTTTATTCAGGACCACTTAAGAAAAGTATTATAAAACGGCAGGCAAGCTAAATGATCTGTGGCAACAGATTATTTTATTTCTTTTTTTTCTTCTGATAATTATGTAATATTAAATGTGTGTGGGACATCATGACTCAAAAGAGATGCATGGGATAAAATATGTAGGCAAATACTTGTAAACACATATTTGTGTATAAATAGCCAAACCAATTAGTGGGAACTCTAACAAGTTCTCTTTGTCTACTCTGACATAGAGTGAGATTTGGGTTAGGGTTATTGCAACCACAACTTGAGTCTTTACATTAGAACTTGTTATCATTACTAGCTCCTGACCTCCTTAGTCCTGAGCAAACTAACTCTCATTGCTCTCTCGGTGTGCAGTCATCACAGACCAATCCCAACTTTCTCATAGCCAGGCCACAGGCTTAAGTGGACTGACTGGGAAGTTTAGACCCCAGAGGTGGATGGTTAGGACCAAACTCAGATACTAGCCCAGACCAGACCTTACAATTGAGTGGGCTTTGTAGTGTACCTATGGTGTATCACAAATGGTCACTTACTGAGTTTGTAATTGAAGAGTTCTTGTTTCTCAAGCAAGGTAGTTTAAGCAACAAAAGATGTTATTAAGTCTGAGATCTAATCCTCAGACTAGGAAGTCTTATATACATGAAAGGATGGACTGTGCACCTGAACAGAGCATCACATGTTCTACTGCCTATTGTTCTACATATGACAGTCCTTTTGTGTCCAGAATAGTGATAACTTAACCATATAAGGGGCTGTCCTTGTTTGTGTTCAAGGATTGATGTGCATCTATGGGTAATAGATCAGTATCATGCCAAACCTTGAGGTCCTTGTATCTCCACAGGATCTTATTGCCCTAAGGTCTATCTATGGTCATCAAAAGCATATTGAAGAGAGCTTCCATGTGCATGTGGAAGCGAATGTCTGCGTTTGGCAGTTCCCAAGATATCTGCTGATCAGTGACCAGCATTGATTAACTGATATCTCAATGAGTACTGATCACTTTGACACATTTTGGGCATTGTTTGAAAGGTCTTTATGA
>Ga0153959_1000278_pt1 | contig 28592 bp, 14 predicted proteins | sample TSFL043MetaG_FD_104685 | JGI IMG/M metagenome (GOLD analysis project Ga0153959, IMG submission 104685) | Attine ant fungus gardens microbial communities from Florida, USA - TSFL043 MetaG | ecosystem: Host-associated > Fungi > Mycelium > Unclassified | place: USA: Florida, Wekiwa Springs...
AAAAAAAAATATATTATTACTAAGTTAAAGCCATATAGTTTATATGACTCCAGTTTAAATAAAAATTAATTATCCTTGCAATTTAACTATTTTTAAAATCAGTGTGACAAGGCGATAACAAATAAAGAGAAAATCCGGTAAGGGGGTAGGCTGTTTTAGTTTTTGAAAACAAAGAACAATTGTAGCTTATTTAATATAAAAAAAATATACCTTAGGATTAAATTGTAAAAGAGCAACGAGTAGACGGTAGTTAATTGTTGAAAAAATAATTTAAGGTATACTCTAAAGGACTGCTAACGCAGTTATCTTGTCAAAACCCATTCTAAACAAATATTAAGTAATAAAAATAATTATTAATAATACCCATAACCAAATTTACTAATTCTTATTTATTTTTTAATATTCTGCATGATAAATTTGATGACCTTGAAAAACACATCACAGTGCAATCATTAATATGATAGTATACTGTGTGAAATTTGCCCGATGCCATTAATATAAGAAAGGTCATTGGTTGTTCATGTTAAAATTTAACATATAACCTATTAAAGTGACTAATTGAAAATCTGGTTAATAGCGGTCAAGTTAAGGCCGCGTGTGATGCTAATTAATTTGTTTAATAATAAGCTACAAAATAAATTTGTTTTATTATTAATTAGTAGAAACACTATCCACTATATGCTAGAAACCCTTTATTGACTTAATACTCATAGTTGGCTATGATTTAGCTTATAACATTTTATAATTTATAAAAGCTTTAGCGTCATCACAAGTATAACTATAGTAAAAATTTAAGTTGAAAACTATCAAAAAGGCAATTAGCAGGAAACCAACGGATTTAATACAATAATCTTAGTAGGTTCTTCAACGACTATACGTGGAGTAAAAAGAAATAGTCTACTAAAAAAATAATAGGCCAAGAAAGGACGGTCTTCTCAGGCCTTTTGGTTATATAATAAGTAGCTAGAGAGTTATTTAATTAGCTCGGTTGGCTTTGCCTACCCACCTAAAGGTGTCACTTTACTTGAACTTGAAAAGGCTAACCCCTCTAAGTGTTCATTTAAAATAGTTAAAGTTTTATACCTTACTAAACCTAAAAGATAAAATATTATAATTAATTAAAAATACAATGAATTTTTCTATTACAAACCAATCTATTTTTAAATACATGCTGGCGCATAATTTCGTTTTTAAACCACAAAAATCCGAAAACAAAATCTTAAAATCTAATTTTATTCTTACTAGAAACCTTCAAAGAGGTTTACCTAGATTAACTATAACTCCAGCAGTAAGTTATAAAAATGCAAAAATTAACAAAAGTTTAATATATAAAGATATTAAAGATAAAGCTTTTGTTTATAGATGGATAAACTTAATAAATAATAAAGAATACTTAGGTAGTACATCAAGTCTTGCTGCAAAAAAAAGGCTTAATACTTATTTCGATTTAAAAACTTTAGCAGAGGTAAATATGCCAATATATAATGCAATCTTAAAATATGGACATGAAAACTTTATTTTTGAAATAATTGAATATTGTCAACCAAATGAAACAATCAAAAGGGAGCAATATTACTTAGATAATTTTGATTTTGAATATAATGTATTAGCTAATGCTAATTCTCTGGCTGGTTATAAACATACGGCTGAAACCTTAGCTAAATTGAAAGGAAGACAAAACCTTTTAGGTTATAAACATTCTCAAGAAACCATAGATAAATTAAGAGAGATTAATCTGGCAAAATTTCACAGTGAAGAAGCTAAAGAACAAATGAGAAATGCTTGAACAAAAAGAAAAGTTAATTCAGGTTATTTAGATTCATATAATGATACAATTCAATCAAAAACTAAAAAAGAAGGACAAATAGTAGTAGTTACAAATATAGAAACTAATATTTCAAAAGAGTATAAATCTATAAGTGAAGCTGCAACTGTTTTAAATTTAACAAGAGTAACTTTAAAAAAATATATTAATAATAAAAAAATATTTAATATGTTGAAGGAAGACTCTTCAGGATTAGTTAAAGTACAGTATATTATTACTCTTAAAAATAAAACTTAATTGGAGTATAAATAATTTATTAAAAATTAAAAATGTTTTGCGGATGAATGAAACAACCCCCCCTAGCGAGCCTTATAATTAAAAATAAAAGACCTCAAGGTTTCCGCAGCCACAGGCAGCGAGCAGGTCTTTGAAAATTTAAAGGTAAATAATATAATACCGGACTAGGCAGGTGGCTTTGCCATTTAGTTGTTGTTTTTAGAAAAAGGAAAAAACTTTAATATACCCTTCTCCCTTATTTTATTAAGTGGAGCGCAGCCTTTGGGAGCGGTTAATTATTAAAGGTACTTAAATTAATTCAAAATAGCTTCATGAGCTATTAAACGTTTTTTATTATTTTTTTTTGTAAAGTGCTTAACTATGAGGATTTGATTAAAACCTATAGGGTCCTCATTAAACTCGATAGTATGCTGGAACATCCTAAAGCTTTAAGTACTTGATTTTCACCCTAAGCTTAAACACAATTACAGGAAAAGTAAAAATCTTAAAGATACTAAATGGACAATCAGCAGGGAATATATTTATATAAAAAAAAATTTATTAAATTTCAGTAAATGTTATAATTTATTTTATAAAATTAGTTAGTTAATAAATAAAACTTTCTTAAAATCTATAATAAATCCCTCAGAGACTAGCTAATCGAGCAAATAATCATATTTGATGATATAGTCCAAACTGCATATAAATATGTAGAGAATTGCCTAAGGTAGCAAAATCAGTTGGCCTGCAAAGTGTCTTGGGAAAGCACTTAAGTGGGAAAAACTATCAAACTCCGGGGACGCCCTAAAGCTTATAGTACTAAACTTTTGCCGAAAGGTATTTAGCGGCTGAACTAATCAATCAGGTATAGTAACAAGCTATAAGATAAGTAAAAACAAAATGGGCTATCGCGGATCTAAATCAGAAATTTTTAATAAAATGTTAACAACATTTGACCCACAGCCAAATCAAGTTTCTGTAAAAGAGCAACGAGTAGACGGTAGTTGAGATTTATTAAAAAGCACTGCGCCCAGCGCAAGCAAATGTAAATCTTTAAGGTGTACTCTAACGGGTTTCGAAAGAAATCATCAAGTCAAAATCCCTTCTAAACAATTAAACAATAGATTATTTTATAGTACGCAAGTACAGCAACCTCAGATTGATTTGAATAAACAAAACATAGAACCATGGTTTATTACTGGATTTACGGATGCTGAGGGGTGTTTTTCTATAAAAATACAGCCAAATGCTAAGTTAAAGACAAAATGGAGAGTTAGACCTGTTTTCTCTATTACTTTGCATATTAAAGATGCTTTCTTATTAGAAGCTATTAAAAATAGTTTAGGTGTAGGTAATATTAGCAAAAGTAGTAAAACAGTTATTTTTGCAGTAGATTCTATTAAAGAAATACCTGTTATTTTAAACCATTTTGACAATTATCCTTTACTGACACAAAAATTATCTGACTACTTAATATTTAAAGAATGCTTTGAAATCATTAAGCGAAATGATCATTTAAGTGAAAAAGGATTACTAGAACTAATAAGTCTAAAAAGTTCTCTTAACTTAGGTTTACCTGCCAATTTAAAATTGGCTTTTCCTAACGTTATTGCTAAAGACAGACCTCAATATAAATTTAAAGGGATTTCAAATCCTTTTTGGATATCAGGTTTTGTGAGCGGAGAAGGCTCTTTTCACATAGTAGTTAGAAAACCAGAGAATAAATCTATCACTGGTGAAGTATTTGCCAGATTTAGTATTCATTTAAATGTAAGAGATATAGCGGTGCTAGAAAGTCTAACAAGTTATTTTAAGTTAACAGTGCAGCAATCACCAGATTCAGTACTAACCGACAAAAAGGTTACTATTTTGAAAAACAGTGCTAGCTTACAAGTTAAAAAACTTTATGATAATTTAAATATTATTATACCTTTCTTCGATAAATATTCAATACTAGGAATGAAAAGTATGGATTTTAAAGATTTTAAAAAGGTTTGTTATATAATCAAAACTAAAGAACATCTATCATCTCAGTTAGTTTTAAATAAAATATTAGAAATTAAATCAGGCATGAATCTAAATAGAGGTTCTATCCTTATTAAAGAAGAGGATAAAGAAATATAAAACATTATGTTTATTTAATTGCAAGATAAATTTGATTAGCCGTGTTAAATGAGGTCCGGTATCAATAATGTAACGATGGTCTCACTGTCTCTACAACTTGCTCAGTGAAATTGAATTACGCGTGCAGATGCGCGTTCTAGCCTCCAGGGGGACGGGAAAATAAATTGCGACTAGATAAGTTTAATTTAATAATGTGGTGTAAACCCACCTAATAATCCATTATTAGAGCTCAAAACAGCATGCGTTAGAAGTAATTTTAAAGCATGAAGCCTGTTTATAAAAAAACAAAAAAGTCCGAGCTAGATACATAAGGGCAATTTAAATGAATTCACGTTAGAAGCGTAAATATTGATTGTAGAAAGACGTTCCCGTGTTTTTCTTCATGGGTCTTAATATCTATTTACGTATAGTGGAGTCCTAAGTGTATTATTAAGGTATTAAAATAGAAACTAGGTAAGCCCTATAATAACCACTAAATTATAAAAAATTTTTAATGGAGGTTTTTCTGAAAAGAAGAATAACTATTAGAGGGTAAAGGAAATTCAAAAAAGCAAATGCTTTGTTATAATAACAAAGATAGGTTAATTTTAACTAATCTGAAAGGATGCCCACTTTGAATTGGTGTTAACTTTTATAAAGTTAATTTAGCTCTGCTCTGAATAATAAGCATTTGGATATGTATAAGATGTTCAATCCTTTTTAATTGAAACCTGATTTAATTTAATGTATTTGTAAGTCTGCTGCTAACATTGCCTAAAATTTAAAATTAAAACAAAATAAAACTAAAAATGAATATGAATAACTTTAAAAATTTAAATGAATTAGACTTCACTAAACCTAGAAAGAATGAAACTTTAAACCCTAACTGGGTGACAGGTTTTATAGATGGTGAAGGTTCTTTTATTATCGCCTTAATATCTAGTACGGGCCCTACTAAAAAAAAAGTTTCTTTAAGATTGAGTGTTACTCAGAAATCACATTCTCAAGGTGTGTTGTATGAATTAAAAGAATTTTTTGGTTGTGGGCAAGTAATACCCTCTTCTAAAGACTGTATGAGATTTGTAGTACAAAGTAATAAAGATATAACTACAAAAATCATACCACATTTTACTAACTATCCTTTACAAACATCTAAAGAACTCAATTTTGAGAGCTTAAAAAGAGCAGCTCTTATAGTATCTAAAGGGGCTTCAGAAGGGTTAAATGAAATAGTAAACCTTAAAAATAGTATGAATAAAAATAGATCTTTTGATGAACAATATAACCACTTATTACTGAATAAAGATAAGGTAAAATTAAATCCTTATTGGGTTTTAGGTTTTTTAGATGCTGAAGGTACTTTTGGTTCTTTAATAACTAAGTCCTCTATCGTAAAAGGTGAAAAGGAGTTAGAAAAAATTGTAACCAGAAGTAGACTTTCAATATCACAAAGTACTCATGATGTATTTATACTTCAACATATTAAAAATTTTTTTAAGGCTGGATATTTGGATCCTAAAGAAAAAGAAATAGATACCTTAGATAAAGCTAAAATTTGTAGGGATAGTTCTTTTTATTATAATTCTACTCCTGAAAGCTTTATGTTTTTTTTCGAAGATTATACTTTGTTAACTAGAAAACTTTTAGATTTTATTGATTTTAAGCAATTTTACCTGTTTAAAAAAGAGAAATATTATTTAACAGAAAAAGGATTTGAAGAAATGCTTAGTCTTTCCTCGAGAATGAATTCAGGTAGAGATGATATTAACAAGTCTAGAAAAAAAAGAATAATTTAAACTTATAGCTTAAGGCTTGAGCTGTATGCGTTGAAAGTCGCACGTACAGTTCTTAGAGGATGTTAAAGTAGAAATACTTAACGGGGCCTCAACAGACCCTAGCTAAATGGGGTCTTTTGTTAATAAACTGGATAAATTGCAAGAAGAACTATAATTGTTAATTTAGTAGTAAACTTGCAGCCGAGCGTTATTTAGTGATGTAATTTAAACCTTTGCCCTGCCTGCCCTTAGGGGATGGGTGGACACAGGCAAGAGTACAAATAGTAACGAAGGTTCAACGACTAATAGGTGAGTATCGCTAACAATAAGCCTAACACGAACATCCGGCAATCGCTAATGAACGATTGATGACATAGTCTGAACCAATTTGTGAAAATTGGAAGTAGTGAATAAAGAGTCACTGCGATAACATTTTTTTTCTACTTTTCTTTAGTGAGAATTAAAGAGGAGAGGGAATAATTTGATGCAGCTTTACTGTAGTTAGTTATCATGCGAATCTAGAACAACCCTAATTTAGAGAGAATAGGGATGTTGGAATTAAGATTAAATCTTATGCTGTTTTATTTAAAATATCATATAGATCTATTCTTTAGTAGAAACGAAAAATTGGGAACCTTATAGTTAGGGTTGGGTTTGTGTTTACCTCTGTTTTAATATAGATTTTTAATTATTATTTGTTTTTACATTTAAATATTTTCTAATTTATATTAAGGAATAAGAGGGAGAGTTGACTAATTGGCAGTTTGACTGGGGCGGTCGTCTTTAATAAAGTAGCAAAGTACAACCAAATATTTTTTATATTTAATACTTTACTTTTTTTGCCTATGGCTTATAAGTGAAGCTAACAAATAAATTAACTTGTTTTGCTAAGGCAATAAATAGTTATAAAATAATCTTCAAATTACAAAAGGTATAGCTAGAAATTGAATGGAGATCAATCAACCAGTGAAGGGTTGCGCATTTGTTTAATGGCGGTAAGCATGCTTAACTGAAAGACTCAAAAGTCGCACAGATACGTAAGTAGGGCATAGTGACCCCCCGCTATAGTATGGAATAGTCGGGGATCAATTGATAAAAATATAATAATATGTGTTTAAACGTTAGTGTGCCGAAAGGCCCTCTATACTTAATAATAAATTAACAGGTGGAATCTTTCACTAAGTAGAGGTAAAATAAGACTTATGTTGCTTATTAAACAAAAACAAAAAACAACAGTAAAATTAAGCCCTAAAGGGTGAGTTAGACGCTAACAATAAATTTAATTAAAACTATGAAAATAATATTACAAAACAACTTATTTTTAAATAAATCAGGAGTGTATCTTATTACTAATTTTATTAATGGTAAAAGCAAATTCTGTAGGAAGTTCTGCAGTTATACAAAGAAGATTAAATGAATATTTAAATATTCAGTATATTACTAGAAACCTAAAAAAAGGTAGTAGTAAACTACTAAATGGTTGGTTACTTTTTAAGTGAAAAAAAAAAACCTGGCAAAAAAAGTATGGTTACATTAATTTTTAAAATAAAATATTAGAAATTATCGAATTTGAACCTTTTCATTCTAAATTAGAAATAATAAAATTACTTTTGGAAAGAGAACAATATTATATGGATGAAATTAAACCAGAATATAATATCTATCTAAAGGCTGGTAGTAATTTAGGAAGAAGTTTTTCAGAGGAAGTACAAACTTAGTTTAGCTAAATTAGGAAAAGCTGAAAATAAAAAAGGTTTTATCACTAAAATCTAGAGTTTTATTTAGAGGGTATTAACAAAGGTGTAGTTATGCTAAATGAAAATAATGAAGTATTAAATTATTTTAAATCTATTCAAATAGCTAGTTAAGCTACAGGAATTTTTAGCAATAGAATAAGTAGAAGCGCTAGAGGTATTAGAAAAGAAATAATAGAAAACGGAAAAGTAATTAAGTTCAAGTATAGTGATGTAATCGAATAGTTTTTTTTTCTTACACATTCAATTATTATTAACTTTTGTCACCTTAGTTAGCAATAATTAAGTGAAAATTGGGTTAATTTCAAAGATATCTCTTTCGAAGAGACAATTTGAAGCGAAGCTACTCTGAACTGTACTTTATTTAGTCTGAGTGTAGAACGTTCAACGACTAGAGGGTGAGTTCAGTCAACAATAACCCCTCCACGAAAGCCCAACAACTATTTAAGTTTATAGTTGAAGACATAGTCTGAACCATTCCGTGAAGAATGGAAATAAAGGATAAAGAGCCTTTATAATAACAAAATTGAAAAGTTACGCTAGGGATAACAGGATAATTGCCGACGAGAGTACACATTGTCTCGGCAGTTTGACACCTTTGGGGTCTGTACCAAACAATATTTGCTTATAGTAAATTATTAATTTGCTATTTATAACATCAATATCTTATTACTATATATAATATTATTAGTTTTATATTCCAAATTTTAAAAAATAATTAATTTATTATATGTGTTAGCTCAGGAAATTCAAGAATTAGCAGAGATAGTTCTTACATAAATACTAATTAAGATACTTATTAAAAAATACACATACTTATTTTTCTCATGAATCAATCACTTAAAGATATTAGTACCTCACATGCTTGAGTCTATGCTTTATAAAATAAAATGGAAAAATGAATAAATTCTTGTTCTGCAAAAGTAGTAAAATAAATAAAAATATTAAAACAAATAATAAAAATTTAAAGTACAAATGACATCGGGGAATTTTAATAGAAATATTAAATTAGAAGTTGGCTATTTGCTGGAACATCCTTAGAGCTTTAAATACTTGATAAGTGATTAAAAAAAGTTTATGCGCATAACAAGTAAAAATTTTAAAGATTGGACAATCAGCAGGGAAGTTTATAAATTAAATAAGTTTAAGCAGCTTGTGAAGATATAACCCCCCTCAACGACTAAACGCCAATATCCAGAAGCTTTGTAAATGTATTCTTACACTGGATAAAGATATAGTCTAAACTTGATTGAAAGGTTAAGATTAAAATTTGCGATAGTTATAGTCGCTTAAAATAGAAATATTTTAATAAAAATTGGGTTAATTTCAAGAAAATCTGTATTCTAAGAATAAAATTATAAATACAGATAACTTGAAGCGAATCTATTTTCGACATTACTTAAATTTAAAGTATGAGAATAGAACGTTCAACGACTAGTAGGTGAGTTCTGTCAACAATAATCCTACCACGAAAGCCCAACTACTAATATATATATGTGTAAATTCAATAAATAATTGCCTGCTTAATTAATTCAAATAGCTGTAGGAATGATACTTAGTGATGCTTGTATGTATAAAGTAAGCAATCATGCTTTAATCAAATTTGAACAAGTTTATCTTCAAGAAGAATTCTTATTTCATTTATTTTTTAAAAAATATTGTTTTATGATTGAACCAGGTAAACGAATTATTTATTAAACAAAATGGAGATATTTTTAGAAAAGGCTTAATTAAGAGTTTTTGGTTTAAAAGTTTTTCTCATGTTTATTTTGATTCTCTATGGGATTTTTACTATAAATCCTGTTCAACAAGTAAATCAACTATAAAAAGTATAAACAAAGGTTTAATCTCTAATTATTTAACAGAAAGGGGATTAGCTTATTGGATTATCTTATTGGGTGACGGGTCATTAAATAAAAAAATCAATGATTCTACATACTCAAAGTTATAGTGAAGAGGAAAACTTAATATTAAGTAAAGAGTTAAATGAAAAATTTGAGTTTAAAAATGTTCCCCCCCGCAGGCTTCAAACAAAAAAATATCGGGGTAATAGTTTTTAATTCTGAGGATACAGTTTTGTTGAGCAAATTAATTAAACCTTACATAATTGCTAGTATGAGTTATAAACTACCTATTTGTTAATTTAAAAAAGGGTAATAGATATAAATATATTAGTTGATGACATAGTCTGATCCAATTTGCGAAAGTTGGAAACTTAGGATAAAGAACCTAAGTGATAACATTAATGGTCGACTCATCCTATCCTGCAAAGCGTATTTGGAACACGCTAATAGTGGGAAATGAACTATCAAACTCCGGAAACACCCTAAAGCTTATAGTACTAAACAATATTCGAAAGATTCATTGCGGATGAACTAATCACTCATGTAAAGTAACAAGCTATAAGATTGATGAAAATCTAATGGGCAATCGCGGATCTAAATCAGAATTTCGAATCTCACAGCCAAAAAGAATTTCTGTAAAAGAGCAACGAGTAGACGGTAGTTGGTTACTAGCAAACAAGGCTAGAAGCTTAAGGTGTACTCTAATGGGTTTCGAAAGATACTATCAAGTCAAAGTCCTCTCTAAACGATTATTTAAACAAGTTTCTACTTTAACTTCCTCGGGCCAAGCGCTAAATTTTAGCTTTTTTATAAATCCCTGGTTTGTAACAGGGTTGATAGATGCTGAAGGTGTTTTTTCTATAAGCTTAAGAAAAGATAAGGAATATAAATTAGGATGGCAAATTGGAGCAGAATTTCAGATACAACTTCACAAAAAAGATATAAATATATTATTAGAATTGCAAAAATTTTTTAGTGGGACTGGTTCAATAAGTATTAGTAAAACTCGACAAAGAGCAACTTATTCAGTTAAATCTATTAAAGATATAGTAAATACAATAATTCCTCATTTTTTTAAATATAATCTCTTAACACAAAAAGCAGCAGATTTTGCTCTATTTACGGAAATTGTAGAACTACTGAATGCTAAGGCTCATTTAACTAGTGAAGGTTTAAATAAAGTAGTAAATCTAAAAGCTTCATTAAATTTAGGTATTTCCGAAGTTCTCAAATCTTATTTTACTAATATTATTCCAGTTGAAAGACCTTTAGTTAAAAGTACTAGCCTACCAGATCCAAATTGGATAGCAGGTTATGTAAGCGGTGAAGGGTGTTTTGATATTAACCTTAAAAATTCAACCTCTCATCGTACAGGTTACCAAGTAATTTTAAGATTTAGTGTTAAACAGCACAAAAGAGATAAATATTTAATGGGGCAGATATCTAAATGGTTAGGTTGTGGAAAAGTTTACCAATCTAGCGGATATAATTGCTGTTCTTTAACAGTGGTAAAGTATTCTGAGATTACTAATTTAATCATACCTTTTTTTAAAAAATATCCAGTGTTAGGTGTGAAACAATATGATTTTTCAGATTGGTGTAAAGTAGCCAATTTAATGAAAGAAGGTTATCATCTAACAGAGGAAGGTTTAAAGTTAATTCAATCCCTTAAAAACGGAATGAATAAAAATCGAAGCTCCGAATAATTATTAATCGCAAGATAAATTTGATCGCCATGCCGGGGGAAGAAGCTTGGAAGGGTTCGGCTGTTCGCCGATTAAAAGGGTACGTAGCGCCGTCTAATTATTATAAATCCATGTGTCAAAAAACAAACAAAAAAAAAATAAATCAATAAATAATCATACACTACCAACAATTTCTCTAGCCACCAGCTGAGTTGCAAAATATAAAAAATAATAAAGCAATTATAAGCTGAAACAGGCAATGGTATAAAGCATCAGACTAAGGTAGTTAGAAAAAACTAAAGAATAAAAATTACTTGCTCTAATATAATAATTGCAAAAAATGTATTCTTACGGGCTAACCGTACACTTAAACAGCATGTCTGAAAAGCAGATTTAATAAAATATTTTATATGGTCATCTGCGAGCTAAATTCTATATGGCTAGGTTAACGAACCTCTAAAAAAAATTCACACAAGTTATCTTAGGTTATAATTTAAACGTACCCTAAAATATAACAGAGAAATTCTAGATACTTAATAAGTGAATGAGGAGCCTAAGTAGAAAAAGATAGGGTTATAATAAGAATTCGGGATTACCTGAGAGAGGCTAACTTTCAGAGGTAACAGAGGTCTCGTAGTAGTTTAACCCATTGTAATGATGTGGCAGCTGCCTTTATTTAATAAATTTAATATTAACTAATAGCTAGCTAAGACGAAGGGGACCAGAGAGAATTATTTTGCAAATTTTGCTATATAAAATATATTTAAATAAAACAAAAAAAATAATATAAAAATAAAATATGAAAATAGACAGCTTAGCTGGAATCTTTGTTAATTTAACAGCTTAGCAATGATCTCTTGGAAAGCCGTATGCAGGGAAACTTGCACGTACGGTTTGGGAGGGGGATTTTGTTTAACCGAAGTTTATTTATAAAGTTGACTTTCTTGATTTACTTAGGCAAAATTTTTGTTTTGTTTTTTCAAGTTTTATTGAAACAGTTAGCTTATAATTAAATAGGGGAACAATCTTCTACCTCGTGTGAGTTGGGTAAAAATAACACGTGATAGTTAAATTATCACAATAATCAGTCTAAACTTAAAATCTTTAAAAATAATGAAAAATATCTTGTCGAAAAATATAAAAAATACTAAATTAAATATGAACTATAATTTTTATTATAAAAAAATATCTAAAAAATTTACAAGATTAAATTAATCTAAGTATATTAATTATATCGAGCCTTATTATATTAGTGGGCCTTGTTTAACACAAGGTTTTTTCTTTTTTAGTATTTAAAAAAATCAGCCAAATAAGGTAAATGAATAAAAATTCTTAAAGAAGAGTATAATAAAATTATTAATAAATTATGGCCTTAGCAAATAAAGAAATAAAGAAATAAAGAAATAAAGAAGAGCTCTTAATTAATAACTAAAAATAAACCACTTCTATAATTTAGTTAATGGCTTTCGCCCTAATCCCTTAGTTTTTAGTTTAGTATAAATAGTATCTATATTATTATTATTATTTAAAATTTAAGTATTTATTATTGTTTAATATTTAGCTATAAAAAGCCCCTTAATTATTTTTATTTTTTATTGATTTGAACCGTAAAATATTAAGATAAAAACCGGAAAAATTGCAAGGACCACTGTAACTTCTCCTGTTCATTTAACGGAGCAGTCAATTTGCATCCGAGCGCAATTTAGTCCAAAATCAGGATTGTGAAGGTTCAACGACTAATAGGTGAGTATCACTAACAATAAGCCTAACACGAACATCCGGCATTCATTAACCTTTTCTTAATCAAATAATGTACCAGGAAGATGAATGATGACATAGTCTGAACAGTAGCGTGAGTTACTGAAATAGTGATTAAATGTCACTATAATAACAAAATTGTTAATACGACGTGAAATAATAGACTCCAATTCCATATTATTTATGCTCCTAAATTGGTTGCCAATGGCAGCCACCCTATATATTTGTATGCTTAGCAAAGCATTTTAGCAAAAACCTATGAAAAATATGAAAACAAATAACAAAGCAATAATATTAATAAACAAAAGAACTAATTTAAATTTCTCAAATTATACAATGCCTTTAGCAAATTTTACTAAATATCCACTTTTTTTTAAAACTTTACTAGATCGAATAAGTTTAATTAAAACTCAATATTCTATTAAACATAAAGTCCGAGTTTTTTATTTAAACACTGATAATGCTAGAGCTTACGTTAAAAAAACGAAGAAAAAAGAGCTTGAAAACAAAGGAGGTGTTTATATCTTTTGGTGTAAAGCTAATGGTTTATTTTATGTAGGTTCCGCTATACGGTTTATTACCAATAAAGGAAGACTAAATGATTATTTTATGAAAGGTAGAGTTAATGCATCACTGGCAGGGCTAAGTACAAAAGTAAGTAAGAAACTAGCTGAAAGCTTTGAAAAACATTCAATTAGTAATTTTACATTGCTTATCGTAGAAGAATATCTTTCTAAGGATCTAACTAAAAAAGAAGTACAACTTAGAGAGCAACTTTGGATGTTACTTTACCCTACACTTAACAAAAGTTTACTTGTTTCATCTAATGAAGGTAAAGCTATGAGTGAAGCAACTAGAATAAAATTAAGTACAATCAACAAGTTTTACCAATATGAAGTAAATAAAAAGGGTGTAATCTTAGTTGGCTCTTAAAAGTTAATTTTCGGTCTGAAAGAACTTTCTCGTACTGGTGTAGTAAGTTTAGACCAAAAGTTGTTTTCTATTGAGTATGACTCTGTTAAAGGGCATTTGAATTCTGGATTATTATGGAGAGATAGGTTTCTATTTTCTTATAGTCAGTTAAAGGAAGGTCAACAAATAACAGTAAAAAAATACAGTAGTAAAACTAAATCAGCTGGTGTTTGGGTTTACGAGTATCAGACTAAAAAATTTTTTGCTTATGAACCTAGTGTTAAAACTTGCTTGACTAAATATAAAATTAGTTCTACACAAATAAAAAATAAAATTTCAGACGAGTTAGAAAATTTGGACTAGAATTTGTTGGCAAACTATTTAGTAATCAGAAATTAAATTAGTTCACAACATTCAAACTGTAAGCTTATCGAATTTGATTTGCTCGCGATATTTATACCCCCAGGTTTATTTTAAATAGGGAGATATTTTTTAAATAATTTTGCTAAACAGAGTATCACTGCAGGTATTAATAAACAGGATAGTTGAATTATGGAATCAAACTAAAAAATGACTCGCGTCGGTAAAGGAAACTATAAGCTGGGAACTCCTAAAGCTTTAAGTACTTTAAAGAGTGAAAATCTTAAAGATGTAACAATGGAAAATCAGCAGGTAACCAAATAATATAAAATATTAAAGTAGGTTCCTCAGAGACTACGCGTTTCCATCTTAATTTATTTAAGATAAGATATAGTCCGAACTAGTTAGAAATATCTAGATGCTGTAACTAGCTTTACTAATGCTATAGCTGCAGTAACAAAATCACATATCATATTTGGAGTCAGTATGGTGCTGTGTGAGGTAGGATCTCACTTTTGTGCCAAAAATTTATCAAACTCCGGGGACGCCCTAAAGCTTTTTATACTAAACTATATATGAAAATATATAAGTGGCTGAAGTAATTACTCAGGTATAGTAATAAGTAAAAAGATGAGTGAAAACGAAATGGGTTATCGCGGATCTAAATCATTATTATTAACAAATAACAGTGTAAAAGAGCAACGAGCAGATGGTAATAATTTTACTAAATTAGTAAAAATAAGGTGTGCTCTAATGGACTGTGAAAACAGTTATCAAGTCAGATTCCTTTCTAAACAATTAAAATTAAATAAACTATTTTTTTCTACAGTTAGCGTAAAACGCTCTCTTTTTTTCAACTAAACCCTTATTTCGTAACTGGATTTTGTGATGCTGAATCAAGTTTTCAAATTTCAGTTACTATTAATCAAAATTCAAGGTTAGGTTGAGGTGTTCGAGCTTTTTTTACAATTGGCCTTCATTCACGTGATTTAGCTTTATTACTAGAAATAAAAGAATTTTTTGAGTGTGGAATCATAGTGAAAAATGATAGTAAAAATGAAGTTAGTTTTAGAGTAAATTCACTTCAAGACTTAACAAATAAAATCATTCCTCATTTTGAAAAATATCCACTTTTGACTCAAAAAGCTGCTGATTTTTTATTATTTAAACAAGTTATAGAATTAATGCAGAATAAAGCTCATCTTACAACGGAAGGTTTACAAAAAATAATTAATCTTAAAGCTTCTATAAATTTAGGTCTTTCAAATGAGTTAAAATTTAATTTTATTAATACAGTACCAGTACAAAGACCAACGATTAAAACAATAAATATACCTGATTTTAATTGAATTTCAGGTTTCGTTAGTGGTGATGGTAATTTTTTTGTTGATATTTTTAAATCTAGTTCAAATAAAATTGGATATCAAGTAAAATTAAGATTAAGTATTACTCAACACAGCAGAGACAAGGAATTATTAGATTTAATCGTTAAGTATTTAGATACAGGAATTATAAATATTCACAGTGAAAATTCTTTCGTTTTAAAAATCACTAAATTTGTAGATCTAACTAATAAAATTATTCCATTGTTTGAGCAAAACCCAATTCATGGTGTAAAATATCTAGATTTTATAGATTTTTGTGCAGTAGCTAAATTAATGAATGAAGAAAAACACCATACAATTGAAGGTTTTAATTTAATAAGAAAAATTAAAGATAAAATGAATACAAAAAGAAAAATAGATTAATTATTAATAGTATGATAAATCTGATCGCCATGCCCTATCTTCTGGAGGGATAATTAGTAAAAAGGGGCAGACCTTCTAGTACGAAAGGACCAATAGGCTGTGTTTCTCTAGTGTACCAATTGTTTTAATTATTTAATTTGTTTACTTCGTCAAGCTTTTTTTTTAAATTATATTGTTAAGATAATTGGAGCAGCAACTGCTCTTGTTTAAGCAATATAAATTAGAAAATAGTGAATTGTATTTTACAATAGGAGGCTGCATGTTTTATTATCAAAATTTTTTAATATTAAAGCTGCAGAAAATAATGAATGCATAGTTGGGTAGCCACAAACATAATAGATAAGTGCTGAATGTCTATCAAGCAAGAATCTAACCCCTAGATACTAAATGGTTTATTTATAAGCTAAAATTAAGAAATAGAACATTTCTAGATAGGCTGCGAATGCAAGTATTGTAAGGTATTTAGTTTAGCAGTACTAATTTATAAAAAAACTGGATGATGAGGATTAGCATAATTTATAATATATAAAATTTTTTTACTAACAAGTATTGTTGCCCTACATATAAGGCTTACACTTGACACTGATTTGCCTTAGCAAATTTTAAGGATTCTAGTGAAAAGAAAGCCTCCGGGGGGAGTAGTCCTAATTGGTAAGGGACTTGCTTTGGGAGTAAGGATTTGCGAGTTCGAGTCTCGCTTCCCCCAAGATAAAATTTCAATTCTCAGCTCTACTTAAATGTTAAATTTAAAAATTTACTTTTTTGGTTGCTCTTTTTTTAGGCTGCACTGTTTTTAATTTAAAAGAAAGCACTTGTAGTTATCTAGCTGTTGACAAAATAAAATTATTTTTATAAGCTGCCTTGCTATTATAATTGGTAGGAAATTGGCTAATACTAGCCTTAACAATCAATAAATAATAATTGGGAAGTAATGTTGCTAAGCAATATAAAGAAAAGGTTTAAGGTCTTATGGCTGAGTGGTTAAAGCGGAGTACTGTTAATACTTTTTACAGGGGTTCGAACCCCCTTAAGGCCTAATAAATTTTATTAAAAAAACAAAAAATAAGAAAGCCGGAATAGTTTCAATTGTAAAACGGACTTCTTTAAAGATTTCAATAAATAAAAATTAAAACAAAAAATAAGAAAGCCGGAATAGTTTAATTGGTAAAACGGACTCCTTGTAAGATTTTAATATTGGTTCAATTCCAGTTTTCGGCATATTTGCTTATCAGCAGAGGCTAGTTTTTGTTTGTTTTTTCTTTTCTATTCTTTTCTTTTCTATTCTAATAAAGTCAATATGATTAAGTTGAATTATTTATAGCACAATAAAAGATATTACGTAGGAGCTGCATTTAATGCAATAATATAGTTAATTTTTATCATTAAATTTAAAATTTTGTTTTTGAGTTGTAGTTTAATTGGCAAAACACCATTTTTTGGTAATGGCTTATATCAGTTCGAATCCGGTCAACTCAGTTATTAGCCTATTAGGCAGGTGTTTTTTTTTAATTTGAAATGCAATCAATTTTTTGTTTTTGTTTTTTTGCAATCAATAAATCGGTAGCTTAAGCTTCAACATAAACTTCTAATAATATTATTAATATTAACAAATATTTCAATAATTAAATTTTACTATATTTAGTTTACTTTTTCTTATAGAATTTTCTGTAAAAGAACATGTTATATTTAATTTAAGAGTGTAGTATAATTGGTAGTATCGTGATCTCCAAAATCATTGGCAGGTGTTCAAGTCACCTCACTCTTGTTGTACCTGGAAAGCCATTTAATGACTCTAAATTTTTAATTTAATTAGTCTGCTTGCCTTTCTAACCATTTTTGGGTTTATGATTATTCTAGTCCATAACATAACAGAACATAACAGAACAGAACAGAACATAGATTAATCTGATAACAAGACGGATTGAATTGGATTGGAATAATTAAATTATGTTGAAAAACACTTGTTCAAAAAATAACTATCTTTTTGTTTGTTTGTTTTTACTAAATAAGTATAGTTAAATATTTATTATTTTAATACATGTATAGTTTAATACTTAATCTTCTAGCCTTAGCAATAATTAACTTTATGTTGGCGGGGCATTGTTGATAATTGATAGTTGATTCGGGAAAAACTTCTATAAAAATAAAATAAAAATAAAAAAAAAACCAAAAAAAATAAAAAATAACAAAGAGCCCTTAACTTAATCGGTAGAGGATCTAATTGTCAATTAGGGACGTATCAGTTCGAATCTGGTAGGGCTCGAAAAATATGGTTTTGTATTTTATATAGAGTTAGCTATTAATTAATTTATATATTATGCATTAGCAGTTGTTGCTGTTTCATATTATTAAACAACTCATTCAATTCAAATAAATTCAAATCAATTCAAGCTTGTTATTATAAAAATCTGCCTGTTTTTGGTTTTGGGGTTTTGTTTGTTGTTTGTTTTTTGTTTTTTGTTTGTTTTGTTTATTGCAACCAATGCGTATTATTATAATTATTATTAATTATTTTGCGGGTTCATTTTATATTGTATAAGTAGCCTTAGCAAAAGCTATTATTCTAAATATAATAAATTTATAAAAAAAATTCTCTTAGTTCAATGGTTAAAACAGCATTCTTCTAAATTGCAGATTTTGGTTCGATTCCGAAAGAGAATTCACTGATAGTGATTTATAGAAGGTTATTACCTTATTAGCTTAAGCTAGACTTTTTTTGACTATATATATAAATATATAAGACTTTTACTATAATAAGAACTTGTGTTAGAACGAATGTATACTAAAGTGGTTAAACTTGTTAAATTAAAAGTTGTTATTTGTAATTCTACAATTTTGTCTTGATCTTTATTTGAAAGAAACAAAACCAAAATAACCCTGTCTTACCAGGTGCAAGCAGATCAAGTTTTATTAGCATAGAATTCAACTAAAAATAAAATATATAATCTGAAAAGGTTAGGTAAATTAGTTAATACATTAGCTAAAACCAACCATTAAAACACTATTAAATAAGTAATATAGGTTATAAAATCTAATGTTGATGTTATGTTGATTTTTAAACCCTGCATTGGAATTGATTGCTTAACCTAAGGGAGGCAGTTTTATGTTAAGGGAATCAAGTAATTAGGTTACCTGTAATATTTATTGCTAAGGGAAGATAAGTAAAAAGAATTGCAATGATTTTTGTTTTAAAGCTATTCCTTAATAATATTATCTGCTCTTTATTGCTAAAAGCAATTGCTAAGGCAATTAAAACTACTAACAAAAAGTATCAAACTATTACATCTAAGTTCAATTTATTAAAATGAACAATTATAAATAAAAAAAAATGAAAAAAACTAATTTAAAAATAAATTCTGTTAAACTGGCAAATAATAATGTTAATTATGAAAACCCAACAACAAAAACAACTACTTTCCAGTCTATATTTTGCAGAACCAGAACAAATTCTGCTTTAAATAATTCATTGGATAAATATTTAACAAATAATAAAGTTGAAAATATTTTTCACCCAGGGGGGGGTGTAAACGTAGACCAACAAAAGCCGATTTTGGCTATAACTAGAAAATTTATAAATCCTAATAGTCCTTTAAATAGGCAACAACCCTTATCTGAAAATAATAATAATTCTTCAATAGGATTACAATTATTAGAACAAATAGCTAAACCAACTAAAAAATGGCCAGGTTTAATGTTTTTACATAAAAAAGGATTAAGTCAAACAAAACCTAACTATAAATTTATAAATTATAATTTTTCAAATGGAGCTTTTTTAAATAAAGATGGAGAATTAGTAACCCCAAATTATAATATTAATAAAATCCTTCTTAATAATGTTTATAAATTATTAGTTATTTTCTTTAAAACTATGTATTGCATAATAAGTAAACCTGTATTTATATTTACTCAAGATACTATTAAAATTCAATTATTTTATTTTGCTTGTATAGGAAGAAATATAAGTTTAAGATCTAAAAAGGGAGTTTATTTAGTTAAAAATAGACAAAGAATGGGTATAGGATCTGCAAAAAAAGTAGTGTTTAATAACTTCTTTAGCAAATTAACTAAATATTATCCTAATAAATTTAAATTTATTTGTGCAATCTTAAGTAAATTCTTTAATAAAAAAGTAGAATTAGATTTAATTAGATTACATAAGCCTTATTTTAATAGCGATATTTTTGTTAATTTCTTATCTTTAATTATTAATAGAAAAAATGTTTCTAAAGCTATTCATAAAATTTTTGCTAGTAAATCTATGAATAATTTATTCTTACCCAATATTTGTAATTATAAAAATTTGGCCGATTCTACTTCTCTAAATCTTAATCAGGACTTGCAGAATAAAAAAGATAACTTAATTAGAAAAAGAGAAAAGTCAATTCAATTAGTAGACAACTGGTTTGGATTGTCAGATTATTTTGCTAATAATGAGGATATTACATCAAGAGTAAATAATGCTTATTTAACCGGTATAAATATTAAGATTAGTGGAAGACTAAGAAGAGAACCTGTAATACCTAAAGTAACAACTAAAAAATTTGAAAAAGGATTTACAGCTAAAGGTAGAATTAATTATTCTGAAATGGCTAGATTTACACATAAAAATAGAAAAGGTGCTTTCTCTATTACTATTAATGCTGGACAAAATTTCTAAACTCCTATTAATAATAATATAAATATTATTTTTGTTTTTTTTTTTAATTTTAATTTAATTTAAACCCACTTTTTGGGGCTTTTTCTCTTCTTTTGTTTATATAGTGTTTTTAGATAAGTATATATATTACATATAGTTGTAGCTTGGATACTTGCTTTGCTTTAATATTAATAATAAGAATTTTACTTTAACTATCCATTAAAAGGGATGCTAACAATAAAAACAAACTATTTAAACTGGTAAGCAGGAAGAGGATTATATCTAATAAAATAAATAAAAATCAAATAAAATCAAATAAAATAAAATAAAATAAAAAATATAATAAAAACAATAATTGCTCCTAGTTTTTTTAAATTTAAATAAGACTTATATTTAATATTAGTTTAAGATTATTAAATAAGACTTATATGTTTAGTTAATCTTTTTTAGCATGAAAGAGTTAAGTTTACAGATGGTTCTGTAGTAGACCTGCAAAGTCTAACATTTAAGGTTCAATTCCTTCTTAACTCTAAGAACTTATTATTTTTGTTTTTTTTAGAATTTTAGTTTAAAGTTCACTTAATAGCTTTATTTTAAGATAGTTATTGATATGGCAAGTAGCTAATTTAATATTTTAAAATACACTACAATACATTATTAGGACAAATAAAAATAAAATAATAAATCAAGAATATACTTGAGCTTAATTAAAAGTGAAAAATAATTTTACTGTTTATTTTTTAAAAGAATATAAGAGATATTATCAATATTGAGTTTATTTAACGAACATGTTGTAATGGTAAACAAGTTCCTCTTAAGAAGGAGTGGGTTAAAACCCGTAAGAGTTCAAGTCTCTTTGTTCGTATTGTTTCAAAGATAGTGTCTTATTTTGTTTATTTTTCAGCAGAGTAGCAGCTTTTTTATTATTATTAAAATCTGCATAAATGATATCTATGTTAAAAGAACTCCGAACAAAATTTTTATTTTAAAAAAGATATAAAGCAAGTTAAATTTAGTTTTAAATTTTTTATTATAGTTTAATTTATAAAAGGAGTTTTATCTTATTTAATAATTTTATTATTTTAAAAAAATTTAATTTTATCCTCTTTAAATAAAACAAAAGTCAAGATCAGCAAAATTCTACAATTATAAAAGCTACAGCTTTAAGTTTAAAAAATCCTTAATTGGAATTTATTGCCTAAGCTGCAATATTTAATTTAGTTTTTATAAATTATAAACTTGTAATATTAATTATAACTATAAGATATTTTAAAGGTATAATAAATTATTTTAGATACTTTTTAATATAATAGTTTACAAATATATTTTTTGTAATAAAATTTACTATAAAAGTATACAAATATTTAAATTAATAGTTTTAATAAAATATTTTATATTAGTAACCTTTTATACTTATTTTTAGTTTTTATTTTTAGTATTTGGATTATTTTGTTTTATTTTTACCCTTATTTTTCTTTATTTAGTTTATCATTTTTAAACCTTTTAATTCATTTTATACGAATAGATTAAGCAATATTGAGTATTTTAATTTTAAATTTTAATGGTTTTTTTTATACAATTTTACGTGTTGTACGAGTTTCCATATTTTTTAATGTTTATATAACTTTGTATAAAGAATTTTAAAGTAATAAATGTAGATTTTACCAATTTATTTCCAATACTTTACTTTTTTATAATTTTGTTATTTACTAGTTATATCATTTTTGGAATTTTGTTAACTACAGAGTTTCCAAGATTTTATCTAACAGAGATATTGTATTTTTAGTGATTTTTATAGATTTTGGTGTTTTAGTTTATGTTGGTTGTTTGCCATCTTTTTAACAATTTTTATTATATTTTAATTTACTTATTTATTGTACTTATGTGGTGTTTATTCATTATTTCTATTTTACTTTATTGCTTTAGTTTATTTTTCTTCTTGTTCGTCCAACTGTTACTAGTTTTTATTTAATTAATATGTTAATTTTAAATTTATGTGTTTATTGCTAAATTATATTAAATGTAATTAGATTTTAAATTTATTAATTTAGAAAATAAAATGTTGTTAAAAAAGAAAAAGAAAAAGAAAAAGAAAAAGAAAAAGAAAAAGAAAAAGAACAAAAAAAATATTAGGTATTTTATAAATGTTATTAAATGAGGTAAAGATTTTTAGTAGTTAAATAATTAAAAGCTAAGTCTTTATAGTATTTAATTGTATATAGATTTAGTTATTTATTTTCTTTGTATTATTTATATAATTTAATATAAAAATTTTATTCCTAATTCCTACCTTCACACTACAGGAATTAAGAAAAACAAAATTGTTTGTTTAAATTTATCGCAATGGGTTGCCTAGATAGGGGTTAATTTTATTTTCATAAAAATTCTATTTTAATAGTTATTATTTTAATTCTTAAATTTAAGAAAACATACAATTATAAATAAAACAATGTTTAGTTTATCATTAGAGATATACTTATGTAAATCTACATTTAAAAATTAATAAATATTTGATGAGTAATTAACCAATGTAGAACAGAATATATCGTAAAATAACAAATTAACTTATAAAAATCAGTGTATTTAATAAAGTAATCCTGCTTAAAACCAACAAAAAAACCTGATATTTAACATAAAGAGTCATCAATTTATGATCGAATCTTTTAATAATTCAATCTTTTCACTATAGTTAGGTGGTATATTTTTTATAATTATATACATATTAATCTTTAAGAAATATCTGCTATAAATAAATAATGAACCTACTAAAATTTAGCTTTGAAAGATTGGCTGAAAACATAGTGAATATTTATTAAAACTTCTAATGAACTTAAATGTTCACCAATATCTATTATAAATGGTATAAATTAACTATCTGGGATGGTTTTTATAAAATCATTTAGTTGGCTTAACTCCCTTTTTTAATTTATCTTTGATAGAAAATAAAGAGATATTAAATATACAAATAGAGGTATTAATACCATGCGTATTATTATAATCCATTACATAAGCTTGTATGTGATTAGTTAGTTAAAATGAGATATATAGATTCGTACCTAAAACAATCAACAATGTAATAAAATTAATTATAAAACATACTAAATAAAATTTATTGTTATATTCATCTCCTTTTGTAACATATTTTTCTATCTTTTCATAATACTTTACAGGTATAAAAATTTTTATAAATTCCATATTTTTCTTAGTTATAACTCTAAAACAAAGTATGTATATTAAAAAACCAATTAAGAATATAGCTAATTTATTGAATGTATGATGACCATTTAGAAAAACTTCTAAAGAACTTAAATTATCACCAGGTTCCATTACTGAATGAATAAAGGTGCTATTAATAGGGCTAGGAGGAGTACTATTACTACTTTTTGTGACAACATTGTCATCTAATGCTTTATCTGCAACATCTAGAGTTGTTTTAATAACTAAAGTACCTAAGGATGATCTACCTATTCCTAATTTTCCTTTTTCAGCAGGAGGTAAACCTTGAGAATATTTAATAGCAGCACCACCTAAAGTAGCCCCAGCTGCAGCAGCACCCTTAGTATTAAAATTTTTATTTAAAACTTCTTTAGCAATTTCTTTAGTAGCATCTATTGTTTTATCAGTGCCAGTAAATTCTTTATCTATTGAAATTTCGTAATTCTTATTTGAATTAATAAAATAAAAATAATAGAGTACAAAATAAAATACTATTTTTTAAATCCCTTTTAAAGGTAAATAAAATTTGAAAGGTTAATTTTTTTATAAAATAAAATGATAAAACACAAGAAATACTTAATCATTTATTATTAAAAATCGATTTATTACCTTGATATTTTATCTATATCTAACATAAGGGCTAATATCTGAGCAGTAAACTTAAATTACTAGTACTTCATAATTATATATTCAGTATTTTATTTATTATTAATTATTATTAGTATACCTGAGCAAATTACCCGTTTAACTTTAAATATTAAAAATAACTGATTAACCTTAAATCTTACAAAATACCTGATAAAACCTTTTGAAAAGGAATAAACTAAAAATTGTTTGTCTTTTAATCTTTAATTTGAGACTTAAACTTATTTTACAAATCCTACGTATAAATAAGGCCGCCCTAGCTTATTAGGCGAGCAGTAGCAATATGATCTGAAAAGGAAAAATTTATCATCTTTTTTTATTATGTGTGATTAGATGGTTACTTAGTTTATTATTAGTTATCAATGTGTGTAAAGGATAAATGTACTAATATCTTAGCTATTTCTAATTAAGACCGCCATCCCTAGTGTAGTTTACAAATTAAGTCTAGGCTTTACAAAATAAAATTTGCTCCCGGCTAAGACTAGATATTTTAATTTTAAATTAAAGGCAAAATAAAAAAATATTACGAAATCCTACGTATAAATTTGCTTAAGACTAGCACTAATAATTTATATTTATCAAGTAAAACCAAAATAAACTGTAAACTGTTTGTTAGAGATTAAGGATATATAATTAAGCATTATTTATTCAGTTCTTTTAAAATCAGTTATGACCTTGATATTTAACATACACTTATTTAATGCACGACCTTGAATAAAGATATTTAATTATTAGGACTTATAGTAATGTAATCCTTCGCTGAATAAGTTATTTTTAACTAAAACTGAAATAGTTTATTATGTTAAAACATGCCAATCATGACGAAAAAAAAGGTTCGATTCATGTTTACGGGTAAATTTCGCCCTAATACTAAGACATATTAACAAAATAAATGATCTTAATAGAATTTAAATTCTTAAAACTCACTTTCTTAAATTTGACTTCAGGATAAAGATTATCATTACTTACTTAAACAAAATTTAATGTGTTAGAATTATTAGCAAAATTACTCAAGACTCACCTTAATGTGTTAGACTTCTAAGCAAAACTAAAAAACTAATAAATAATTTGATCGTAATAAAGAATCAAATAAGAAATATATAATTCCTTAACAAATAAATTACGTCTAGTCTATAACAAGATCGTGTTGATTTCTAATTAAGATTAGCATAAATCTAAGAATAATTATTTAAATATAAAATAAAATTTTTTAATTCTTATTAGCGCCCATTTCTTATATATTTTAAGTATAACAGATAATAAAAATAAAGGTCTATTTATCTAGTTTAGGTAAAATTTTTAATTTGCTAGTTTGTTGTTAAAAATGCCCTTCTCAAAAGTAAGAGTTTTAAGTTCCCTTAAATTAACCTAATGTTTTATTCTTATAAATTTGTAAATTTCCCCAGGGAGTATGAAAAGTATATTTCTATTACATTAAAAATTTAAATGCACCTAACCGCTCCGTACCGCATCACAAAGTTTTTTAGCCTTGGTGCTATATATTTATATTAATTATAAGTCGTAAGGCCTTTAACCTTTTTAGTATCTTTACATTCTCTATAAAATTCCTACGTATAATTTAACAAATTATGAATTGTTTAACTAGACTAACAAATTAATTTGCAAATACCTTGAAAAAACAAAAAAGCCTTTTTAATATAGAAATATTGCCATAAATAGTTTTTCCTTCTCCACTCAACACTCAACAGTAAAAGACTTCTGATAATAGAAATAGAGCAGTAACAAATCCAATTTTTAGTCGTATTATTAAATAAGTAGATATACCCCTTATTTAAGAGGCCTTATTTAAGAGGTTTTAAGAACAGACCAAATTTAACCAAATAAGCCTTTGGGCTTTTGTTTTATTAAATATCCTAATACATATTAAACATAGCGGGATGGGGGTTTTTAAAAATTATTGGAAAATTCGTTTAAGTAGCATAACTATAACTAAGCAAAAACAAAAAAAATAATCAAATTTCCTAAAATTAAGATCTTCATTTAAATTAATACAAAACATACAAAAAATAAATAATTTACATAAAACAAAAAAAAAATCTTTTTCTTAAATAAAATGGGTGGTAAGGTATAACAACAAAAGCTTAAAGCCAACGTCAACAGATTTGTCTAATATCAAGGTCTTATTGATCGCCAAACAAGCAAAGGGCCTAAGTATTTTGTTATGCCTCTTTTGATAGACAAGCTATAATTTTGTTTATTGCTAGGAGGGGGTATATTAAATATCCAAAAATAAGAATATGGTGTAATTGGTAGCATCGTGATTTTCAAAATCATTGGTAGGTGTTCAAGTCACCTTGTTCTTGTGCATACATTAATATATAAGTGCTGATCTTCACTATATAAGTGCTAAGAAAAATTAATAAAAATAATTTATAGTTTATTTAAAAAAACTAGTATAATAATCTTGAGAGATATTACTTAAATTTTTACTTATTCCTAGTAGACAAAGACTTACTTTTGTAAACATAATTCAATTTTCTTTATTGAGCTAATAGGCCAAAGGGTTAATAAATAAAAAGACTTACTTTTTTAAAAATAAATTATGCTAAGTTTTTAAACTTTTTTATTACTATAACTAGGACTTTTATTTAATGACTTAATAATTATTGACTTAATAGAAGATATTAAATTGGTTACTAAAAAAACAAAAAATATGTTGTGAAATTATTCAAGACTTCTTAAGACTTCTTAAGACTTATTCTTAATAAAAACCTTATATTTTTAATTTATTACTAAAAATAGTCAAGATAAGCTTAACTTATAATTCTATTATTAAACATATAATATTCTAGAAATTTATGTAATTTGGATTTGAGTAGACTTAGAAATAAAATAAGTACTTTTCGTCTTTTATATTATGAGATTCTAACTAATCTATTATTTATCTTTAAAATAATTATGGAAATAATAATCAATAAAATTCGCCCTTATTATTTAATAAAAAAAAAAATATTAATTAATTATAAATCTACAAATCACAAAAGTCACATCAAATTTATTTAAATTGTTAAAAAACTGTTATTTTACCTAAAATTTTTTATTAAATATGAGACTTAGATTTATACTTTAACTTTCACTTAACTGCCATTATAAATAATATTTTAACTGCTACTCCACTCCACTCCACTCAACTAAACTCAACTAAACTCCTAAAGCCAAATCCCAAATTGTACTATATAAGTGCAATCCAAATGGTCTTATTTTAATTAGACAGAAAATCATATAAATATAAGTTATTTTAATATAACAGTATTTCATATAGATTAAATCACTTTATTATCAAAACTATTCTTAGTCTAATATATTGTGCTTTACTTTTTTTATTTAAGTATAATACTTGGAGTCTATAAATGTAAATATTTAAAATCAATAAGTCATTTATTAAAACCCTTTGTAGCCTTACCTTTATTAAAAATAAAGATTAAAGAGAGATATAACACAAAATTTACGATTAGTTAAGATCTTCAATCTAGTAAATGTGCTTAAAATTAAATTCTTTAATAAATTATTGTCTTTAATAAATACACTTTATTTTACTTAAATTATAGTTAATAGTTAATAAATGCCATGCCAAATTCTAGCACTTAAACAATCTTAATATATTTTATATTTTTAACCCTTTGGGCAGTAACTTTAACCTTTTTGTTAGGTAGTCTTATTATTATGATTTATACAGATAAGCCCCTAGGTAGTATTAACCATATGCGACAGGGACACTTAGTATTAATTATCCGCCTAGTAGTCTAAAAACCAGGTAGGAAAATCTAGGTGTACTGAGTGGAGTCTTAGTTAAATTAAAAGCCCATAAACAAACGGGTTAGCCTAAATTATAGCCTAGAAAATTTAGTACTAGTGCTCAACTCTTTAAGGCATGTATACTAGTTCTAGTTTTATAAAAAGTAAATTGAAGTAGTAGATTGTAGTATTAAAACCTCGTAAGTAGGTAAGTGCTCAAGTATTAATCGAATAAATAGATAATTGATCTAAAGCTAGTAGTCTTAGTTTCTAAGCAAAGGCCAATAAGGGAGGAAATTTTTATATTCCTGGACTTCTATTTTTATAAAATTTAAACCCTTTTTTATTTATAATCTATT
>Ga0153959_1000280_pt1 | contig 28287 bp, 18 predicted proteins | sample TSFL043MetaG_FD_104685 | JGI IMG/M metagenome (GOLD analysis project Ga0153959, IMG submission 104685) | Attine ant fungus gardens microbial communities from Florida, USA - TSFL043 MetaG | ecosystem: Host-associated > Fungi > Mycelium > Unclassified | place: USA: Florida, Wekiwa Springs...
CAGAGCATCACATGTTCTACTGCCTATTGTTCTACATATGGCAGTCCTTTTGTGTCTAAAATAGCAATAACTTAACCATATAAGGGGCTGTCCTTGTTGTGTCAAGGATTGATGTGCATCTATAGGTAATAGATCAGTGTCATGCCAAACTTTGAGGTCCTTCTATCTCCACAGGATCTTATTGCCCTAAGGTCTATTTATGGTTGTCAGAAGCGTATTGAAGAGAGCTTCCATGTGCATGTGGAAGCGAATGTCCGCGTTTGGTGGTTCCCGAGATATCTGCCGATCAGTGTCCGGCACTGATTAACTGATATCTTGATGAGTACTGATTGCTTTGACACGTTTTGGGCATCGTTTGAAAGGTCTTCTTAAGGGCTTTCCGACGCATTTTGAACCGTGGGAATCGTGCAAGTATCTGTGGAGTTATGGCCAAATGAAGTTTGTGACAGTTTTTTTAGAGAAAGAACCTCAAAAAGGAGAGTAATGTCATAAACCCACCTGGTTTTAAAATTGTACAACTAAAGAGATAGAAAGAATAGGAACTCTTCTCTGATGGATTAGATAAGGGCTGCTAAAAATAGAATAGGAGATAAAATCAGATAAGATAGAGGTCATATAATCTAGTCACATGACTGGTCACATAATATAACCTTCTAAAAGAATCATATAAGTGTATATATAGACAAATAATATTTGTATATAAGTAGGTAGAGCAATTTACAAAGAAACTCCATTAAGTTCTCTTTGTTCTCTTATAAATATTGAGTATGATAAGAAAGTTGTCCCAATTGGCCTTATTATTACAATTACTCTACCTACTTATACACAAATATTATTTATTTATGTGTATATTTAAGTAATTTCCCACAATCCTTCTAGAAGTTTCTATTATGCTTATCTCCCATTTTAGGACCAGGTTGGTTCATAACATGGATATTATTTGACAATACTCCTAATTTTATATTCTCTCTCATTTATTTGGTAGCATACTTGTACACAAGTTCCAAATATCATTTGGATCTCAGAATAATTATTTTATTATTATTATTTCTTTTTATTTATTACTCTGTTATCTCTGACACTACTCTGTGATATTACCAAGAATAGTAACTCAAAAGAGATGCATGAAAGTAATATAGCATGTATAAATAAAACATTTGTATAAGTAGTGTACATGAATTAACAAGGACTCTAATAAGTTCCCTTTGTCAACTCTGACTTAGAGTACAATTGAGGTTAAGGTTACTCAACCTGAGCTAAGATCATTACCTTTACATTTACCCAAAAATTATATGCCCTGTTCCTTATTAGAGAGATGTCTTTTACTCTGCAAACTGACCTGGTAACCTGGAAAATGTATGCCTTATGCCCTTATGGCCTTGTGAGAGGTTTGACTGTAGCTACATTCCTATAAAAAAAAAGGAAATGTAAATAAATTTTCTGAGTGATGGGAGCTAGTGGAATGATGACAAAGTTCTGTATTAATGATGTTAATGCTTGGGTGTTACAGTTCCATTTAACAGGTACTGGCTGACTCAAGTGTAACATTATCCTCTTATTCTCTCAATGTTCACTGTATTGCCCTGCTAGAGCTAGTAGTTAAGACCACAATCCTAGATAAGTAATGTTGTATCAATCTATGACAAAATAAATTGTCAAGATTCCAGAATTTTTAGATCAAGTATTCACCATTGTTAATCCTAACTAGAAGGTTTGTGCAATAGGACCGGCAAGTGATAAATATATAAATATAGATGATGCCGATGACTCAGCAAGTATACCTGTGTGATAAACCATTAGTACTCTCTCTGCTCCTATTGCCCCGTCTGCCTGTATCTTTTCCCCGGATTTGCACCATTCGTGTCATCCTGCGAGTCAATCATTCTTCCGTACAGGCATTGAAACGTTGACAATGGAAATCTGCAGAACTTGCCTTCCATCCGAACAAAAACCTGTGTTACGCCTCTTATCCTCCCTTGGAAAAGCTTCTCTAAGTCATAAGATGTCGGCGGCTTTACCTAAAGTGCGTTGTACTGATGTAGATGTTTATTGATCAAAGCAGAGCTGTCTGCTGCTCTATTCGTTTGCTAACGTCATCTATGTGGTCTTCTGTGAAATCCTCTACACCCTGCCTACATCACTTCCGCTGGACACTATTTTCACCCTGCATATGCCTACATAACTACTCCTATTCTCATCAACACCTTTATCGGGATGGATGACGTTAAACACACAGAGGATTATCAAGGTTCATAATCTTTTTCATATTCAAGGGCGACCAGCTACTCCAACTGATTAACCGATTCAATTGTATTGTCGATTACAGGAAACAGAACGGCTTGCAGTAGATCCAGCGCCTGGCATTTCTGCTCAGCCGCATGAAGAGAACCTTCGATACTTTGATGTAGTGATTGAAGGGCCCAATGGGAGTCCTTTCGAAAGTGCGTTACATGACGACAGATAGTAAAAAGACTGTTTGAAGAGTCCCGGTCATACAGAGGGCAAGTTCAAGCTGGAGTTATTCCTTCCCGAGGAGTATCCCATGGCACCTCCGAAAGTACGTTTTTTGACCAAGATATACCATCCCAACATCGGTGAGTGAGTGACTTCATCGATCATGTTTTGGATAATGAGCATGTATAGATAAACTTGGGCGAATTTGTTTGGATATACTCAAGGGTATGTCCAATGAGATGACAAAGATGGATATATTCTGATCAATAACAGAGAAATGGTCTCCTGCGCTACAGATTCGAACTGTGCTCCTGTCAATCCAAGCGCTACTCAGTGCACCTAATCCGGATGATCCGCTAGCGACAGATGTTGCAAAACACTATAAAGAGAACGAAGCTGATGCGCAACGTGTGAGCCGAGAGTGGACACAGAATTTCGCGGCCTGAAATGGCATTTTATCGATTCAGTGGCTAGTCCCTTGGATAATAGAAATTCAGAGTAAAATTTATCGGTAGCTTGGCCGATTGTTAGTTTTTGAGAGTTCATTGTGAGGCTATTGGCCCTCTCCCACATTTGATTGAGGGAATCTAATTTTATGAGTACGGTATGAAAACAAAGTACTTTCGAATCCTCATTTTGTAGTGTTCACTTTCCCATAAATCGAATATGAGAGATAACTAGAAGCTGTTGGACTCATCATACTTGAAAGTTACAAGGACCTGTTCACCAATATTGTGAACTTTATTTCATCCGACAGGAGATCTATGATATTGGGTATTCAATTACCGAGAAGCAGTCAGCAGAAATTACTTATACACTAAGGCCCAAGACCTTAATCATAGCAGTGAGATCAAGATCAACACAGATAGGAATAACAGCCCCCAGCGAGAGGACGAGCTTGCCAACAATGTTACTTACAACCTTGCTTACGAGCTCAATGATATCGGCAAGGCCTACGGAGACATCGACCATAACACCAAGAAGGTCCTTAACGTTGACTGAAGCGCAGGCCTTGAGCACAACCGGAAAGACAAGCAGGATAGTCTACAAGCTCCAACGATTAGAATTTGAATTCACAAAGGCTGAAGTTTACCTTGCACAGAGTAGTAAGGAGGTCAACTACAACACTAACCCCAACAGTGACACCATTGAAGTAGAGCGCATTGGAGAGGTCATCTTTGAGAATGACTGTGATACTTTGCTTGGTATCCTCGATGATAACTATGACTTCACCCATGACCTTGATAGCAAGAGGAAGAACAACGCTGACATCATCATCGATATTGGCAGCTACAATGAATGGGCAATTGATACAATGCGAAAGTATGAGACACAACTTACTCAAGTTCTTTATTAAGATGCTTACTTGGATATTCGCGTTGTTGATACAATCAGGAATACCCTGGTTTCCACCACCTTGAGGGGGATGTTCAGCAACAGTCTTAGACATAGTCAAAATCGTATAGTTAAGAGAATGGAGATAAGATACATTGATATCTTGACTGGATGTGCCGCTTGGAAGGGCAGAAATAAGAGTCAAAAAGGCAAACATCATGAAGGTAGTGAAAGCGGCGAAAGAGCGCATCCTTAAAACAACAATGCGATGCAGGCAAAGAGGTCTTGAGGGGTTAAGCAAAGGCCAATGGTTGGTATAAGAATGTGTGCCCAGGTTTTATACACTTTTTCGAGAACCGAGCCTAGATCGATCGTAGATTGTACGAGTCATCACGGGAAAAAATTTGCGCAGTGAAGTTAACATCCAGCGTTAGACGCGAAGACAGATGTCTTAATCGAATCAGCCTTAGCAATTGATCAAAATGCTGGCTGTTACGGCTACTGTGATAAGGATGCCATCAAAGGAGCATATGAACGTTGAGTGTACCGCTGGGACAAGGCGTAGTGCTCGTTTTCATTAACGAGCGTACACATAAGCACAGGTCACATCGTACGTGAGTTTGAACGCGAACAAAGATGTAACGAGTTTGACTGCCACATACTTTTTACTCAGAGCACAGCCATGACTCGAAACCGCAGTAGCCGTATTGACTCACGGATCACGCTGTAACCATATAAGGACCTGTTCAGTAAATAGGTTGTCTTAACTTGGGTCTGGTTCTGCATATCTAACTTTTGTTCTCGAACACCGGGGGCGTAAGATCGTAACAAAAGAAGCTGATAGGACCGATTATGTTAATCTATACCGAGATCGCTTAATCCCTGGTGCATCAGCTTCCATATTATTCTTGACGTTCCTCGGGTGGAATCCCGCAAAATTTGATTTCTGGTTCCACGGGACTAGGAATTGAAGTACTCAAGAAGAGAGGAGAACCCAGGATTTTAGAACTCACTTGACCTTTGCCTGAGCCGATAAGAATTTGGCCTCCTTTCAATAGTGGCGTTGATGTGACGAAAAAATCGGGAGTTGAACAATTGGCCAATTGAGAGGTAGATCAAGTTGCGAAAATGGAAACAGACCAGTAATAGGATAGAGTTCCGTGTACTCAAAGTCACCAGAAAAACAGATCAATCACATTTTCAATTAAGTACAAGATATCTATCTAACTGGAAAAACATGGAATGATCACGAGTAATAATGGTAGGCATAAGAAAACAGCAATAACCGAACATCTAGACAACCTTGCAACATGTATCAGCATGAGTTTGCGATCTCAATAGCCAGAAGGACATTTGTTTGGCGAATATTTAGATTTCAGTCTCCTGACCATGACATTGAACGAGTCCCATCATCAAGTCGATCTTACCTCGTCGCACCGCCGATCGACCAGAATAACTCAACACCTAGTTCTGTGTCACAAAAACTGTCAACTTGCCTGCTAGCACCCCACCCGCTGCCCGATCTGCGGCCTCAAACCATGTTGTTCCGTCACCAGCAACATTCAGTTGTTTTCTACCTATGACACAACTGCCTTCAGTACCAATCTCTGACTATCAACGCCTAACCTCCATCGACCATGGAACCGCGATGCGCTGACAGCAAAACCTACCCAATACGATCATCCTTGGGGGAACTCGTAGGGCTGGGAAGAGATATCTCATGGGGAGAAGTGACTATAGGAGTACAGCACTATCGCGCCTGTACCGAGTTTCCGTGGCTCGCCGACGTGAGGGAAGGATCTGTCTGGTCGGATGGGAGACCTGGATACTGATACCTTTGTGCCGTTTTCTTTTTATTTTCTTTGCTTTTCACCAGTCATCACTGCCACTCATGACAATGTCATGCTCCTTCAAATATACCACTACCCTACCTATCTACTACCAAGCTTACCCACACCTTACTCCTTTGGCCATATGCCTCCTGTAGACACACTTCTGACATTGAGCAAGGCCCTCCGCGTCTTAGCACTAAATTGCTTGTTGCGGAATATAAATGCTGAATCCAAAAAAGAACGAGTCACATGCGAATCGCAGCTGTTATGAGAGTGTTCTGTATTTATATACTACAACAAGCAAACTGGTGCTAAGACACGGTGGGTGCGTTATATAGTGGTACACTACTGACTATGCCCAGGCTACAGGGGTGGTCTGCTGGAATCATTCCGAATCAGGTGTGAAGTGTAGTAATTGGGTCTTCCGCGGGTGATAGTGGAGTTGAGTGTACTTGAACATGCTCGCTTAATGTGATTCGTGTTGGCTGGGTGTTTGAGATTCAGACTCCATGAAGCCTGTAAGGGGTCTGTCTGTAATGTGGGGTGGGGTTGGAGTTGGGGAGCAGCAGTTCTTCGTGAAGGCACCGGATTTTTCAAGGAAGGGTGCCATGGATTGTGTGCCATCCTTGTGGTGCCGAAAAGGTCAGGTAGGTTTAATGTGATACTTGGTGTAAGGTGGTGCTGAATCTTTCATAGGTGGGGCAGCATTGTATGGTATGCTCTCACCACATGGGCATGCTGGGTCTGCCGAAGGGACAAATCTCCAGTAGTATTCACCTATGTAGTTGTGCCCTGTTCTGTATTGTAGGAGGCGTCCACTGTCTGCTGGTTCCAGGAAGTGGGGTGGGAGTTGGAGGGCTGGTTGGCTGTTGACCAGCTGCCACAGGGTGGTCCAGCTGTTTTTGAGGTGCTCCCGTGCTAATCGAAGGTTGTTGGTTCTGATAGTCAGGCAATGATGTTGCTTGCTTTGCCAATTGGTCTACTTGATCGTTTCCTGGTATGTCTCTGTGCCCTGGGCACCATGCAATTGTCAGGGTACTGTTGGGCTTCTTCTTGAGCCACCTTAGCATATCACAATAGAACGAGTGGGCAAGTAGCTGGCCCTGCCGAGGCTTCAGGTCTGCTACTGATGTGATAGCTGAAGTGTTATCGGCATAATGATGTATCTCGGAAAGGGGTTCTGAATATTACAGCTTTGAGGCCTAGCGCTAGGCAAATTAGTCCAGCATCATATACCTTTACTGTGCCTCCTAGGCCTATCTTTCTCCTGAAAATCTCTTTACCCTGGTGAAATCCTACTGCTGCAGCACCTGTCCTGCGTACTTTCTTGCTTATCACCTTTTGTGAGCCATCGGTGTAGACTATGATGTGGTTCGGAGATGTCTTGAGAGTCAAGGTTATGAATCAGATAGCATGATTTATTTATTTATTATTTTTCTGGGTCAACCACGAGATGCTGCTTGATAGGCGATTTTGGATATCAGAAAACAAAGTGCTGAGACTGGCACAATAGAAAGTACAGGGTCATATGGCCACAGCGTTTTTAACAGTAGTTGTCTCCCCATCATACTTACTGAAGGATCTCTTGAAAATAGCTGGTTCTGTCAACTGGCTTGCAAGTATGATGTCATTTAATTGATTTCCCAGTCTCTTTCACAGTGGACAGCTGTAATATTACATATCGAGATCCCATATTGGACATTTGCTACTGCGGCACAGAGTAATAGGAGGAGCATTTGTCTAAGAACTCATTGCTTCTAGGTGAGATGACATTATTCTAAGTTTATTGTAAGCTGGGTATAATATATAAATCCATGTAGTAAAGCTTCGTCCTCCTGTGGCAACATGCCTTCTGTAGATGCACCCCTGATTATGGGTCCCTTTTGGGCCGTCCCCGTCTTAACACTAGTTTTCTTGTTGCGAAGAAACGCATCCAGAAAAATCAATTACATGTTTGACGTGAGTCAGAAGCCACCTCCACAAACAAGGCATAATAGCAGCCAATCTGAACGTTGCAGTACGCAAGTACGCGTATCAGAGTCCAGATGTCCCACCTCTTCCCATCTCTAGAGGCTTTTGCAAAGGTTGGCTTCTAAGAGCGGTTATCCAGTGTCTGAATCAATAATAACAGCCTGTCTCACTCAGGGAACTCTCGCTGCTGCAGCCGGCCTTTCGACTCTGAGTACTTGTGACCTCAGTCCTGGTTCTTGCTCACATGTCTGATATGAATACAAGGTGTCGGAATACTTTGGTACGGGCAAGGTTACCTAATTTATCCCTCAGCCTTTCCCCCCGGTTCGCGAACTGGTATGACTTCAGTAGATTTGGTGTAAATTATCTCGTTGATATGACTCAGATGTGGCGAAGCCTACATCTTATGGCATTCCTTATGAAGACCTTGACCTCGAAACATCAGATGGAATTTCTTTGAGATGTTACTTACTGAAACAGAGCAAAAATATTGCTACCATCCGTAATGCTATTCAAATCCCGGAAGACCTCAACGAGAGTCTCTCCGAAGATAAGGTACGTCATTGATGAACACACTGCACCAGGTCGCGCGGAAGAATCAACGTGAACAGTTCATTGCAGGCCGTCCTACGGTTATCATGTTTCATGGTAATGCTGGAAACCATGGCCACCGGATACCCCTTGCCCAAGTGTTCTTCCTTCGCATGCGATGCAATGTATTAATGATGTGTTATAGAGGGTAAGCCATTTGAGCCATCGGTTCACTTCACTTTCAATATACTTTCAGGTATGGTCTATCTGAGGGGGCGCCCAATGAAAAAGGTAAGCATCCTTTTCGCAATGTATTCGACAAAGGTCGATCATTTATCTGGGTTGCCCCAGGCCTTCAGTTAGACGCACAGGCGGGCCTGAACTATCTTTGCAGCCACCAGGTCTTCAGACAATCGCCTATTGTACGTCTTGTTCGATCTCCACCAGACTTGCAATGAATCATCAATGATTTCGAAGGTTTTGTATGGCCAGTCAATTGGAGGTGCTGTGTCAATCGATTTGATCAGCAAAAATCCCGACAAGGTGTGTCCATATTTTGAAACTCCTTACTTGAGGGATTCACACCTCTTGTCGAAGATTACAGGCCTCATTCTCGAAAACACATTTACCTCTCTTCCCAGTCTTATACCTCATGCTCTCCCATTTTTGAGTCCCTTCGCATTTCTATGCCACCAGAAATGGCATTCAATATCCAAAGTCCCCAAGATACCTCCTGAGACGCCGATCTTGATGTTGAGCGGTCTCAAAGATGAAATTGTGCCCAAGGAGCAGATGCGGATGTTGTTCGAAGCTTTTGCAAAACGTGGCGAGACGACAACATCTGGAGGTAAAGAATACAAGACTGGAACTGAGCGCGTTAAGTATCTGGAATTTCCCCAGGGAGGCCATAGTGCGCTAATCCTGTATTGTCGTCCCTCCATGTCTTGCTCATGTATGGTCATTTGTAGATGATACCTGTGTCCAAGATGGATATTGGACGGCCATTGCGCAATTCATGGCCAGCCTCTCTTTGACATCCGGATCCTAACTATCAACACCGCACTTATTCACAATACCAGCACTCAATACAATCACTCACCTGAGCATCATATGATATCTTTATGTTTCTTCTCTTGACCATTGTACTGCCTCCACTTAATAATAAGTCCTCTCTGTGTTTCTGTGTGCCTGTGGAGGTCTTTATGCATACCAAGATCATTATTGCTGATTCACTCTACATCTACTCGTGTGCACTTCATTGGCAATTTCCAAAAATCTGACAATAAATTCAAAGCAAAACTCATCATCTCTCTTGTTTCAAAAATCCAAATCTAGCTGCACATAACAAGTATTACAACACTCCAATCTCTAGAATGCATATCATGATTTGCTCTGGCACTTATCTTTTTCTTATATTAATTAATGACAATCATGACTCATACATGAATGCAATGTGGGAACATCATGATCAAGTATGGGAGAGTACAAGTGATGAATACTAGGAGAATTACACAACCATCATACATGTAATGACAAGAGTAGTCGAGACGATGGTCTTATCACACTCAACATTATGAGAGAATGAAGAGAACTTGATGGAGTCTCTCTGTGGATTGCTCTACCTACTTATACACAATTTCTATTTGTCTATATGTATACTTAAGTAACTTTCTACAATCCTTTCAGAAGGTTCCATTATGTGACCAGGTCATGTGAGTCTTATCTAATCTAATCTAATCTCCCATGCTATTTTTAGAATCCCTCATCTAATCCATCCAAGTTCCTATCTCTCTAGTTGTACAATTTTAGATTCAGGTGGGTTTATGACAATGCAACTGCCATATGTGGAAGAATATGTAAGCAAAAGCTGTTATGACACCCTGATCTCTGCCTAAACCCAGTGGTATATAGATCAGTTGTAACCTTGTATTTCTTCCTAACCACATGGTCAGTGGTATAATAATTGAAGTTGTGGTTGAGTAACCTTAATCTCACTCACACTCTAAGTCAGAGTTTGACAAAGAGAACTCGTTAGAGTCCTCGCTAGTTTTTGTACACTACTTATACACGTTCGGGTATTTGTTCATATTTACTGATCCAAGATTATTACATAATTAATTCAAAAAGATAATGACTTAGGGGAATTTGGTGGTTCATAACACTACCCCCCTCTCAGGGGTTCTTGTCCCGAGGACTTCTTCATTCGTTGTATGGGTCTCTTAGATCACCCATATCAAGGTTTTCATCCCCTAGTTCCTCCAAATACTTTCTGTCCTTTTTGATCCTCTGTCGATCTTCCTCATCTTCTTCTTTGTTCCATTCTTCAACCTTCCCTCCCTTGTATTCGTCCCTCTCTTCTTCTATTCTTTTCAAGAATGGATTTCTGCTATATCTAGAGAACAGATTTTTCTTCCACCATTTCCAATTTTTCTCTATTCGCTTCCAATATTCTCTGTCATACTTCTTATTGCCCCATTTGTAGAGCAACTTTGCTGTATATCTCCCTAGCAATTCTCTGCTAAACATTTTCCTATCTCCTTCTGCCTCTTGCCATCTTACTTCTTCTTCTTCTTCTCTACTGTAGTTCTTTTTGAACTCTTCTACTAATTCCATTGCATTCTTGAGATTCTCCTTACTCTCCCAAGTATCTTCCTCCGCTATGTATCCCTTCTATTGCACTAAGTATTTGTCTCTCCCCTGTACTTTTCTTTTGTTAATAATCTTCTCCACCTCCCATTCTTCCTCCTCTTCAATTACCACAGGTTGTGGCATTTCCTTTCACTGTCTTTCTACTTGCGACTTGTACCTTTGTATTCTGCTAACATTGACTACTAGATGTATTCTAACTATGCTAGGCAATTCTAACTCTACTATGTTGCTAGAAACAATCGCCTTTACTTTATAAGGTCCTACAAAGTGTTCTGTGAATTTTTCTATTCGCCTTCCGATCATTTGGTACTTTAAATCTTTAGTGCTGAGTAGTACTAAGTCGCCTACTCTATACTCCGCCACTTCCACTCTTTCCCTATCAGCATACCACTTCATATCTTCCTGTGCCTTTTGTAGCACTGCTTTCACTTCTTCTTGTACTTTTCTTATTTTTTCTGCGAATTTCTCTGCCCCTTCATATTTCTCTTTCTTTCTCATCTTGAACCCTATCCTGGGATCTTGTCCTCAGTTTGCCTTGAAGGGTGATACTTTAGTTCCCATATGCACCTTGTTATTGTAGGCAAACCTGGCTGTCCCCAACCATTCTGGCCATTGTTCTTGGTGATGATCTATGAACATTCAGAGATACTGTTCTAACTCCTGATTCATTCTTTCCATTTGGCTGTCTGTTTGTGGATGAAATGTTGTCAACAGTTTTGTCTTGATCCCCAACATGCAATTTAGCTTCTTTATGATGCCTGCCGTGAACTGTGGTCCTCTATCTGAGATTATGCTATCTGGTAACCCATATAGTTTCCAAACATTATCTCTAAATAAGTGTGCTAATCCTTCTGCACTAGTCTTCTCTGTAGTAGGTATAAAGTGTTCCATTTTTGTGAATCTATCTACTACTACTAGAATTGCATCGTATTCCTGCACTAAAGGCAACTTCATGATGAAGTCTGCACTAATGTGGGTCCATGTCTTTTCTGGAATCGAATTTAGCATTAATTTTCCTGCCAGTAGTTGTGTTCAATTTTTGTTTCTCTGGCAGGTATCATACCCCTCCACATACCACTTTACCTCTCTAGTGACCTCTGGCCACCAGAAATTCCTCATCACCAACTCTGCTGTCTTCCACTGTCTCTCATGTCCTTCTACAGGCATATCATGATGTAGCCTGATTACCTCTGCTCTCAACTTCTTGTCTCTGGGAACATATATTTTCCCTCTTTTAGTATTAGACCGTCTTTCTGATGCTATTCCTTATCTCTCAGCATCTTTACTCCTGCTCATTTCATTTCTTCCACTGCTTTTACTACTTCATTATTTTTTGCCTCACATTTCCTTACTTTATCTAGTAAGTCTACTCCTTCTATAACCACTTCTGTTACTCTAATCATCTTTGCTTCCAACCACTCTTTCTTTACCAATGTCTGCTCTTCGTTATCTTTTACTACCCCAACTTCCCAATCTAGTCTTCTGCTTAACCCATCTGTCTTTCCCATTTTGCTTCCTGCAATGTGTTTCAACATGAAGTCAAACCTGAATAGATATAGAGCCCATTGCACTTGTCTATGATTCAACTTTTGGTTGCTCATGAAATATTCTAAGTTCTTATGATCTATTCAAACTTTAAATTTACTTCGGGACCCTTCCAGGAAGTGTCTCTATACTTCCAAGCATCTCATTACAGCCAGTATCTCTTTGTTATATATCTCATAGTTTCTTTCAGTTTCATTTAGCAACTTAGAGATATATGTCACCGGTCTCTACTTATTATCTTTACACTTGATTAACAATACCCCTCCTGTTGCAAAGTTAGAAGTGTCTGCTTTCACTCTGAATTCCTTATCTATATCCGGTGCAACTAATAAGGGTCAGCTCATGAAGACCTGCTTGAGCTGTTCGAATACTTCCTACTGCTTGCTTCCTTATCTCTACTTCTCCTCCTTTCTCATCAAATTATTCAATGGCCGAGCTAATTTGGCAAAGTCTTTCATGAATTGCCTATAGTAATTCACAAGGCCCAAGAACTTCCTAATGTCTCTGACCATCTTAGGTATAGGCCAGTTTAATACTCCCACCACTTTATCTTCCTCTATCTCAATTTTCCCTTAACCCATCACTACTCCCAGGAAGTTCACTTTCTATGTCTTCCAAGCACACTTTTCTGGTTTCACATAGAGGTCATTCTCTTCCAACCACTTTAACACTTCTTCCACCAGCTCATTATGCCCTTCCTCTATCTCTGTTTCTATCAACATGTTATCCACAAATGCCGCCACCTTTCCTTTGTTGATCATGTCTCTTAGGATCTCATTCATCATGTCTTGGAACATGGCAGGCGAGTTTGTCATCCCAAAGAACATCACCACTGGTTCATACAACCCCACATGTATAGTAAAAGCTGCCTTCCACTCGTCCCCCTCTTTTATCCTCACATTGTTATATCCCCATTGTAAGTCCATTTTGGTGAACACTCTCTTGTTACCCATATTATCTACTAGGTCTGTAATTAATGGTAATGGGTAGTTGTTCTTCACAGTTTGCTTGTTGAGCCTACAATAGTCTATAACTATGCACTTTCCCCCATCCTTCTTGTCTACAAAGAACACTGGCGAGGTTTGAGGCAATTTAGAAGGTCTAATATACCCCTTCTTTAAATGCTCATCAACAAATTTCTGTACCTCCTCCTTTTCATTTCTGGAAAGAGAATACACTCTTACTTTGCTTGCCTTGAAATCGTCATTGAGATCTATCACATGATCCCATACCTTTCTAACTGGCATTCTTTCTGATTCCATCTTCCCAAACACTTTCAGCCACTTGTGGAATCTTTTAGGCACCATCTCTTCTACCTTCCTATGATCTACCTCTATCTCTTTCTCTCTTCCCCAGTCCTCCTTTTCATCTATTGCCCATCTAACGATTCTCTTCTTATCTTCTCTTATCTCTTTCTTTTTCTTTATTTTTACTGCCTTTTCACACAACAGTGGACACCTCGTCATTCTCACTTCTCCCTTTTTCCAATCTATTTCTGGGTTATAGGCCGCTAGCCATAGCATGCCCAGAATCACATCTGTCTTTCCCAGCTCGCATACATCCATTCTCAGTCTTTATATATGCCCCTTGTAGAACATGTTCACTTCTACTTCATGTGTAATCACACCCCCACTATTTCTGGTGCCATCTACATTCCTTACTTGTAAAGGTTGATCCAACTATATCCTCTTTTATGAGCTAGACTTTTGCTCATAAACATTTCTGTTGCTCCACTGTCCAGCAACACTCTCACTGTTCTTCCTTTATGAGTGTCTATCTTCTCGATACCCATGGTCATCCATACTTCTCTAAGAGGCTTAAATGTTTGCCTCACTTCTCTTGCTTCCCCTTTCTGCACTACTTTCTGATTGACAGTTCCTGCCACTCTTTCCAGATCAGTGATTCCAGCCCTCCCCTCTTGGGCCCTAGGCACTGTCCATTCCATCTCTCCACCTCAATTCCACCATGGTGTTTTCTTTCCTGTTCTATACAGCAGACAGAAAACTTTCCCTTTTTCATTTCTCTCCACTCTTTCTTTTACCGCATCTCTCACCTCACATGTACTATATACCACTCTCTCCACTCTTCTGCTTTGTGCTTCCCTTTCTCTCCATTCCTTTGCTTCTCTGCAACTTTCACACCACATATGTAGCAGTTGCCTTTTGCTCAGGAACTCTTGTTCATGGTTCTCCTAAGTTTTAGTACTCTTGTAGTTGCACCCATAACACTCCACAAATGTCACTATCTCTCTCCACATTGTCCACCCTTCCACACTCATCCTGGCTCCTCTTGGGGATAATCCTTTTGCACTGGAGTGCAGCTTTACTTTCTCCCAAGCCTCCCTTGGAGGTGCTGTCTCCTCTCTCTTTCTTTCTTTCTTCCTCAGACACTCCTACTTCTTGTGTCCCACTTCTCTACATCCAAAACACTTCACCACTTCTTCAATTCTCTCTTGTCTTCTCACTTCTCTTACTCCACACTGCATCACTCAATTCTTCAATACTTCAAACCTATTCCCTACTGCCTTCTCCTTTTTCTATTCTTCTCCACTTCTACATTTTCAGGTAAGGTGCCTGAACTTCCCACATTGTCTGCACAACCTCCCTTCTCTTCCTTCCAGTTCTGCCCTTAGTTTGGCAAGGGCTCACCTTTGGTTGAGCATGTCACTTATGAGTTGGTTGTACGCCTCTAAAGACATTGTATGTTGTATTTAGAGGGGCGAGTTATTGTTGTAAAAAAAGTTTTATGTATTTGAGGGGCTCATTGTGTTCTTTACCTATCTCACTTATACATCTGCTGGGGCACAAAAATCTTCACCCAGCCAGGTGCCTACTATCATACTGACTACTACCCTAATACTAGGGTAGACTATCACTTCATGGAGAAGATCCCTACTCTAAGTAGCCTCTTATAGAGCGACTACTATTCCTCTGTGTAGACTGATCACAATAGACCAGTAATACAAGGTAGATACAACAAAAAATATACAGGTATGCTATAGAGCCCACTCAATTGTTAGGTCTGGTCTAGGCTAGTACCTGAGTTTGGTCCTAACCATCCACCTCTGGGGTCTAAACTTCCCAGTCAGTCCACTTAAGCCTATGGCCCAGCTATAAGGAAGTTGGGATTGGTTTGAGGTAACTGCACACTAGGAAAGATTGTGAGAGTAAGATTGCTTGGGACCAAGAAGGTCAGGAGCTAGTAGTGATTAACGAGTTCTAGTGTAACAATTGAAGTCATGGTTGAGTAACCCTAACCTCACTTGCACTCTAAGTCAGAGTTTGACAAAGAGAACTTGTTAGAGTCCTCACTAGTTTTCATATACTACTTATACATGTTTGGGTATTTGTCTGTATTTACTGATCCGAGATTATTACATAATTAATTCAAAATGAAAATGAAAAGAAAAAATAAATAATGACTTAAGGGAATTCGGCAGTTCATGACAAGTGGCTCTAGTTAGGGATTTTAAAAAGGTTATATAAATAATGTGTTGTAGTTTTATTATACCTTATAATGAAAAGCTAGTTGAGATAACCAACTGATCACACTCAACATTATGAGAGAACGAAGAGAACTCAATGAAGTTCCTCTATAAATTGCTTTACCTACTTATACACAAGTGCTATTTATCTATATGTACGCTTAAGTAATTTCCTGCAATTCTTCCAGAAGGTTCCATCATGTGACCAGTCATGTGACCAGATCATGTGATCCTTGTCTTATCTGATCTTATCTCTCATTCTAATTTTAGCATCCTTTGTCTAATCCATATAAAGAACAATTACCTAAGTAACTTAGATAGACAGCTCCTAACTCTAAGTCAGAGTAGACAAAGAGAACTTGTTAGAGTTCTCACTAATTAGTTCAGCTACTTATATGCAAATGTATATTTACAAGTATTTGTCTAGCTAATTTATCTCATACATCCCTTTTGAGTCATAGTGTCCCACACCCACTTGGTATTATCTAATTAAAGAAAAATAAATAAATAAAATAATTCATTGCCACAGATCGTCTAGCTTGCCTGCTGTTTTATAACAATCCATTAGAGAAGAATTCCCATTCTTTCTATCCCTCTAGTCATACAATTTTAGAACCAGGCTGGTTCATGACATACCTATTATTTTAAGAGACTATTAGTTTATCACAAATGGTCATTTACTAGATTTGTGATTGATGATTTGATGATTCTCAAGCAAGGTAGTTTAAGCAACAAAAGATGTTGTTAAGTCTGAGGTCTAATCCTCAGACTATGAAGCCTTATATACATAAAAGGATAGTCTATACACCTGAACAGAGCATCACATGTTCTACTACCTATTGTTCTATATATGGCAGTCCTTTTGTGACTGGAATAGCAATAACTTAACCATAAAAGGAGTAGTCCTTGTTTGTGTTCAAGGATTGATGTGCATCTGTGAATAATAGATCAGTGTCATGCCAAACCTTAAGGTCCTTGTATTTCTACAGGGTCTTATCACCCTAAGGTCTATTTATAGTCGTCAGAAGCATATTGAAGAGAGCTTCCATGTGTACATGGAAGCAAACATTTGCATTTGGCGGTTCCCAAGATATCTGCCAATCAGTGTCTGTTACTGATTAACTGATATCTTGGTGAGTACTGATCACTTTGACACGTTTTGGGCATTGTTTGAAAGGTCTTCCTGAGAGCTTTCAGACGCAGCTTAGACCATGAGAATCATGCAAGTATCTGTGGAGTTATGGCCAAATAAAGTTTGTGACACCAACCCTTAAATAATCTAACAAGAAAGGAGGAGAGATGGAATTCAGAAATAGAGCAGCAGACAGTATTTGAACAGCTTAAGAAGGTCTTTGCAAATAGACCATTACTAGTTGCACTAGACCTAAATAAGGAGTTCAGGGTAGAGGCAGACACCTCTAACTTTGTAACAGGAGAAGTATTGTTGATTAAATGTAATGACGGTAAATAGAGATTGGTAGTATACATTTCTAAATCATTAAACAAAACTAAAAGAAACTATAAAATACACAACAAGAAAATATTAGCTATAATACACTGCTTGGAGGCATGGAAACACTTCCTAGAAGGATTCAGAAGTCAATTCAAAGTCTGGACTGATTATAAGAACCTGGAATATTTTATGAGTAATTAGAAGCTTAATCATAGACAAGCAAGATAGGCTTTATACTTATCAAGGTTCGACTTTGTATTGAAATACATTTCAGGGAGCAAAATAGAGAAAGCAAATAGATTGAGTAGAGGACCAGACTGGGAGGTTGGCATAGATAATGACAATAAAGAGCAAATACTAATGAAGAAAAAGTGGTTGGAGGCAAAAAGGATTAAAGTAGCAGAAGTGATAATAGAAGGGGTAGACTTACTGGACAAAGTAAGAAAATGTAAAGTGAGAGACAATGAAGTTGTAAAAGCAATAGAAGAAATAAAGCGAGCAGCAGTAAAGATGCTGAGAGATAAAGAGTGGCGACAAGAGGACAGTTTAATATTGAAAGAAGAGAAGGTATACATTTCTAAAGATAAGAAGTTGAGAGCAGAAGTAATCAGACTACATCATGACACACCTGTGGGAGGATATAAAAAACAGTGGAAGATGGCAGAATTGATCACCAGAAACTTTTGGTGGCCCAGGGTCACTAAAGAGGTGAAGTGGTATGTAGAGGGATACAATACTTGCCAACGTAACAAGAATCAAACACAACCACCAGCAGAAAAGCTTATACCAAATTTGATTCCAGAAAAGGCAACAGAAAGCAGAAGAAAATAAGCAAGTATTTAGCAGAGAACTACCAAGAAGATATACAGCAAAGTTGTTCTACAGATAGAGCAACAAGAAATATGACAGAGAATATTAGAAGTGAATAAAGGAGAATTAGAGATAGTGGAAGAAAAATCTGTTCTCCAGATACAATAGGAATCCATTCTTAAAAAAGATAGAAGAAGAAAAACACGAATACAAAGGAGGAATGGTAGAAGAGTAGAACAAAGAAAAAAACAAAGAAGATCAATAGAGAATTGAGAAAGATAGAAGAATTAGGGAACAAAGGAGAGAATATAGGTGATCTTAGAAATCCATACAACAAGCTGTGAAAAGTCCTTGGAATAAGGACCCTTAAGAGGGAGGTGGTGTTATAAATCGTCTATTCTCTCTAAGTTGATATTTATATTTATATTTATTTTATTTTATTGGATATGTGAGAACTTATTACCAAATTGGGAATGGTAACTCAATAAGAAAATGTGAGAGAAACATAATGTGTACAAATAATTAAAATTGTATAAGTAGTGTAGAACAATTAGCAGGAGCTCTAAAGAGTTCTCTTTGTCAACTCTGATTTAAAGTGTGATCCTAAGTTACCACAACTACCAATTACTACAAGGTAATGGTTTAGTGATAGAAAGAATTGCACTATATCAAATGCTAGGACATTGATTATACCCTTAGTCCACCCTGCTCTTATAATATAGGTAAGAAAGATTCCTGCATCAGTAGTAGATTATTGTGATAGATTTCCAAGTTGTAGGGGGTCAACAAAGTTTGTTTTAAGGGAGTGATGCTGAATTCTTTGAGCAATTGTTTTTTCAATGAGTTTGCCCATGGTGTTGAGAAGGACTATTGGTTGGAAGGCTTTAGGGAAGTCATATACACTCTTGTTGGGTTTAGGGATGATAATTGATGATGACTCCTTGAATGATGAGGGCCAATGACCCAGGGAAATACAGGTGTTAGCAATCAGTAAAAAATTTGTTTTGATTGGCATTGTTGTTTAGAATATTTTTAAGGTGCTTCCATGTTACATAATCAGGGCCAGGGGCTGAGTTGTTGTTGCATTTTCCAATTGCTTCAGTATATTTAGTATCTGAGAATGAAGCTAAATTAGTGTTTAGTTATTGTTTTCATGAGACTGAGATAAACATAATAAAAATATTCAGACCAAAAATCACAAGTTTGCCTTTCCGACCCTAATACAGACACACTAGAGAAGATGGTACAAAATATGATTAAATGTACATATTATTTTATTAATACACCAACCCAGACTTTCACAATCCCCTTCACAATCCCCTTAACTCCCGGTAGAATACGGGGTCTGCAATTTTCTGAGTAATGGTGCTTTTCAGTACATGAAAAAAACTCATAAACTCAGTAGATCCTCGGAACAAGCTTGTAGGGAACTCTCTTTGCATAGTTCTCCCATTCTTCTTTAAAAGTAGCATGCAAAAGTTTATCTTCGGCTCTCATCCGGACAGCAGTACCGCGGAAAGCAAACGCGCATTTGAGGAGCCACAGACATAACAATGTTGCTCCGATGGGAGTGTGGATGCCGTACTCGGCTGTCCAGGTTCCTGGCGCAAGAAGGACACATGTTGAACCAACTAGAGTCAAGTAGACACCGGCGTAGCTAGGGTGCCGGACATGGGCGTATGGGCCATGCGTAATCAATTCATGTTTGGGACGGATGGTAATTTCAAAAGTGAAGAGATGACCTAGGGTTTTATAACACCTTCACGATTGATTTTGTGAGCCGAATGATGTCAGGTATTTGAAAGAACAAACCATAAACGCAGAACAGCGGAAAAGAGCGTAAGTGTCGCGCCGATGATCAGAATCAGATGTTGGAAACTCCGGAAACGATCTGGTCGACTGGTCGACTGAGCCATCGTGCAAGGAGAAAGAGAGAATTCGTAAGCCAATGCGCCGACTGTATTCAAACATGTAAAGAACCACACAGAGACCTGTGACATGATGATACTTATGATCAGAGTATCATAAGAAGGAAGATGAGAACAATGAAGTTTACTTTGCTAAGGAACGTTATCAACTGAACACGTTGTTCGAAAAGAGAGTTTGTTTCTGGGGTGCCAGTACAACAGTCCCGTCGTTTAACAGGTGGATTTGGTGGAGAGAATGCCAAATGAACGGATAAGGCGCTGACGAGATGAAGGGATAATGGGCATATTACGTTTGATATCCCCATGACGATTAATAAATTAAGAAAGACTCGGAGAAAAACTGCTGGAGAAAGAAAGAAAGAACACGACCACGGGTCGAAGTTATGGCTCCTTGCGAGCTACAGTAATGGAGGGGATAAAGTCGCTGAGAAGGAGGTCAGAATGGAGAGGAAGAAAAAAGTAAGCAGACCTCCGTCCATATATACTTTTTGGAGTTGCCCGAACACGAAGTTCGAGACAGGCGTGCAGGGAGAAGACATGATAGAGAAGAATTAGAACAAGTTGAAGCAGTCAGAAGACGATGGGCTGGAAGGATCCGGTTGTGTCCAGTGGCAGCAGGTATGCAATTGATACATCGATAGGCGGACAGAACGGACGGCGGCCAGTCATCTCACGGCGACCTTCTTGATTGGGCACTGCAGCTTCCGAAGCACCACATCAAATATTACTGGCAACTAACAGATACCTAACATAGGACAATTCATCATCAGCTTCGTCGTGCATAAAGGTAATGGTTGATGATCTTCCAGTATGCACCATTAATAGTGCGCTGAGTTCGAGTCCTGAGTACTGAGTTTTGAAGAATGAAATGATTGACTTTAGATGGTTTCTTGCATGCGAGTTACTTTGACTATTCGCCGTCGAGACTCTCCTCACGAATCTCTTTATGTCTCTCCCTCAAAGCCGCGGGTCCAGGTATTGGAGCATAACACGGCAATCCAAGGCTTCCTTTACGCCTCATACTCCAAGACAAATTGACAGTATGCGAATCGGATAGTCTCGATGTTTTGCACGTTGTCAGATCTGGGAACTGTTGAATATCAGATGATAGACCGACCTAGACCAGTCAGTTGAAAATCAGATCATAATGGAGCCATGAGTATATGAAACATCGGCGCCGAGGATAACGTGAAGGAAGAGAGCTCCCATACTAACTTTATCATTCAACCAAAAGGCCAGGTTCTACGAGTTGTGAGTAGTGTGTTCTTTCTTTTGAATCCGTGAAGGATAGGCCTCGGCTCTGACATATTTTAAATTATCGCCTATGGACATGCTCTCGGGATGTTGAGCCTCACTTTCAAGTTTCTTTGACTTCTCTTTGTCTTCATGATTCGATCGCTACGTACTACCTCTTTCCGAAGCTGCTACAACACGGTATTCAAGGGGATCACCGAGCTTGAGGCAATAATCAATCGTTCGCTTCCCGCTCATCCAAATTTTATAAAAATTGTGATCTCATTCTCTCAAAAGAAATTGCAATTGCAGGCGGAACCGCCAGCTTTAATAAGCCATAAAATTTGCTGGCTGCGAAAAGGACGACCCATTCGTTTTGGGCCAGATGTCAAGAGTTCAACTTTATTTGACACGCCAGATAATTGTAAGGAGTACAGGTAGCTCAGTGGACACGTCGACCGGAAGAATTGACAGTCTGCAAATCTTTGCATTGACTGATGATGATCGATCTCCCAACCGCAGATACTGCGCTATGACACGTTCACTATCCTGTTATAAACGCCACTCAGCGACGAGAGAAGTCTCCCACCGACAGGACATCCATGAGAAAAGAAGGCATCAGGTACCCGTCACCTTAACGTATACCTAATGTATGCAATTTTGGTTTGTCGCCGAGAAAATTTTTCTTTGAAATATCAGGAGAGCTCAAACATGTTGATTCCTCAACCAAGAACAGTTCTACGTGATGAGATTGGATCCCGGACTCCGTCAAACCTTTTCCTTCCCACACGTGAGGTAGTGGCTCAGATCACGGCGCCATGCATGCTTCGGCAGAATCTATCACTTTGAAAATACTAGGGCAGTAGACAAGCAATAATTGGGCCAAAAGCCAGGAAAAGACACTCGTTCGCACCTTTCATGCTTAATGGATACTTACTCCCTCTCACGGCCGTATATATTCAGTGGTCAGGGTGAACAGCAGCCAATCCAGAATGACTTATATTGATAGCCTACATCGGAAATTCATACTTTTGTGACAGTCAATGTAGAAGATGATGCCGTATTATGGTCTACATATATTGTCGGTGCGCCATCTGCTCAAACACTGTCTTCCCCTGTGATTCAAGCCTATGTGCTTATCGGGATGACAGCAAAAGCTGTTAGGTCGACAGACACAGTACTTTATGTAGTATAAAGTTTCCCTTGGCCCTTGGCGTACACACACAGTAAAAGAACACTTTACGATAGTGGAACAAGAAATGTCTTGAAGAATCTCATCATAATTCTCTCTGTGTTGTCGATGCTACATGAACGGCTACCCATTGATTACTCACTCAACATCGATAGGAGCGACTGGAGTTCTCCGCAGATGACTAACTTTCCCACCTTGGATTCTCAAATTCATCTTGCAGAAACAAGTATTGCATGAGGGTGCGGATGAAAGAGATCATTGACTGAGCACACCAGAGAAGGGCACTGATCTCAGAAGGGGAGATGATAGGGATTTAGAAGCTGTCGTGGGAACCGATATCAACTTCGAAACTTCACTCTCACACCGCTCCAATATGATGTTGAAGCAATGACTCACTGGTGGAGAAAGAATGCCTCTGGTAAAAATTTTCTCTTGTTTGAATGGGCTAATCTCAAATCTACTTCCTTTCCCAGTGGAACCCGAAATGTACTGGTTCGAACTCTCATTGAAATTTTCAGACTGACCTTTGGCCAAACGTTCCTAAGATTCTGGTTTATGCTTATCTGGCAAACCTGACTGAGCGGACTACATCTGGTCTAGGCCTATTGGGCTGTATTTACGAAATATTCAAAAGTTCGGGTTTATGACAGAAGTGGAGATGAAAACACGGAGACCCACTCACTACAAGGTGAATGAACTCTAACCGGTATAATTTATATTCAATAGAAGTTGAAAAATATGTTTGTGTCATGATTCCAGATAGGCCAACTTCAATTATGTGTGCCGCGGAGGAAGCTCTTGTTCCCGAAAATTTTTGTTTCAATTGACTTGCACAAACTGGTAGGTGTAGATTCTGCCTAGTGCCTTTGAAAGTGTATTAGACAGATGAAGAGGATGACATTTATATACAACTATTAAGGCGCAGACCAACTTGAACCTTACTTTATCTGTCAGATTTGAATCTTTCGTGAAAGTACCCCTTTCTATTTACATGTCTCTTAAAACATCGTTTTTTTTAGAGAACTACCAACCTGGTGTTATTGATGGTAACCACAAGAACCACCATCATACCATTGAAGTAGGTCATTTGAAATCAACCCAAAACAGTAGTTGAACCTCAAGTTCACTATTAAGAGCCAGCTCCACTTACTGCTTGAACTTGAGTCTACTTGCTACAATTACTAGCTACAATTACTATTGTAAAAGAAAATGGTGTAGGAAGACACTTTAGAAATGTCAAATATGCACTCCCATTCCTGTTCCTACCCTTCAGCCTCATCTTCATAAGAATGATAGTCACACCTGCCAAAGATAATAAAAAATCTGACAGAGAACAAAATTGAGACATGCTCAATCAGGATCACACATAAACACTGAATTGAGCAAGACTACAAAGGACAATTAGACTAACCAAATAGAGGAATGACAACACAAGAAAGACTAGTCCTTATGCAGGACAAAACAAATATAGAATGCAAAATTACCCGCTGTGGCAATACACGATGTCACAACATAAAGCCCATGTCACAACATAAAGCCCATGCAAAAGATAGAAAGAGGGCAATAGCTGTTCAATTCGAGGCAAAACACTTAAACTAAATCACAATGGGGATAAACATATTATTGCGGAAAGAAAATCAAAATGCAAAAACAAATTAAATAATGATGCCAAAAACTTTGAGAAGAACACCAGCATTAATTTTGATAAGTACGGGAATAGCAGCCACAATCTGGACCAAAACCTTGACAAGAACACCGGCATCAAGCTTAATCATGACCTGAACAATAGCCGCAATTTGCACGAAGATCTTTACAGCCACATCCAAAACGGCGCCGATGTCAATGGAGGCACAGACATCAATAACAACCTTGAGGGCAGCACAAATATTCTGGATAGGGATAAGTATATGAAAATTATGTAGTGAAGAGTAAGACGTACAACGATCAAGTCGACAACAACCTTGAGGGCAACATCGACATCGATATCAATATCGATACCACTGGCACCTTTGCATTTATCTGCAGCACCCTTAACGACGACTTCGATTTGAGCTACTAAATCAACCAAGGCGTTAACATTGACAGCATCAACTCCACCCTTCACAGCGAGCTCTGAGAAGGATAAAATCAGGATTTTGAAAAAAAAAAAAATTTAAGTACCGATGTCGCCAATAGTAGACGAGACTTGCTTATCTACATTAACAAGAGTATCAGTAAGAGAGGAAGTGTCTCGTGCGTCGATATCTCCTAGAAGGGTAGGAGAAACGGTCTGTACAGACACTAATCAGAGGGGAGGAAATTTTGACAGCCACAAAACGCTGCAACACATACGATGTCAGCGAGATCAGAGGTGAGAGGAACAGCGGGCAGGACCGATGCAACAGCTGAGAAGGCAAGAGAAGCAAAAGCAACAATGACGGCAAAAGAACGCATTTTAAAGACAAAGAACGTGAGGATGTGAGGATGTAGGTATGAAGGCCCGAAAAAACGAGTAGCTGGGAGTAGCTGGGAGTAGCTGGGGTGTTATGAAGCTGAATGAGCAGCCTTAAATGCACGGACGAGAGCTGCAACCCTGAGCCTGGGACCATTCCAAGGATATATCAGGAAGCCAAGGATGTAGTGCAATAATCGCCGAGCTAGATCTAAGGGTAAACAATTTGCAGCACGGAGAGGCACCATTTAATCGGCCGACATCGGATGTGATGAGTTCTACAAGAAGCTTGATGTCGATGAACTCAGTACTTCCATTGGCTACTCGTGTGGATATTCAATTCTATGATTCTTGTCTCAAGCAAAAAAAAGTCGCTTGGTGGGGATGCGGCTAGGACTTGGATGAAATTTAGTGTATAGATTTGGCACTCTGATAAGGAGTTAAATTTCCCAGGGTCAACCAACATTCTGATGTAGTTGAATTCCCAGGGCGAAATTGGTAACTTTGGACATTCATCTTCCAAGATGAAGAGTGTAAACTCCGCCGGCGATGGGCTGGATAGTCTTCAGGATTTCATGTCTACGCCCAGTAAGTTTGAGTTCAGGACTCCAAAAATATAGGCTACAAGAAAAAAGTTTGATGATCCGTTTGTCATAGCCGCTTATGCCCTCTTTCCAAATTCTTATCAGCCTCTTGATCTCGGTAGCACATGTTTTCGTATCGTCTGGGTTGATGGCATCTAGTCTCATGATGTGGATGGTCATCGTGGTCATCGGGTGACTTCCCGTACGCCGTCCGAGAAAATCTGAGGTCACAGATTTTCTCAGCTTACCGAGAATCCCAAATTTCGGGGTGTCCCCAGATCCCTATGAGATATCACCCATATTGCCCCGGGAGAGTTGGGGATTTGTGAATAATGAAACTTGACAAGGCCAGTTGTCCGTGGATCCGAGCAGGTTGTCCCTGCCTGATAAACGGGACGAGAGATGAACATGATGTATCCGTTCCTAGAATTCGAGCTGACTCCAGAGTGGTGATGATACCTACAGATTTGTCGACTCAAGGTAGCATTATGCCGATGTTGCACAATTGATAGACTTGACCACCAATTGTTGCGCGGGCACGTTTGACAGTTTTAATTATGCCTAAAACGGTAGTCCCATCACTTTGCCAACTACCAGCTGGATGAGAGCTTGTCCTCTCCAAATTCTTATCACTCGGTCTTGCGAACCCTCTCTGCACGAGCCCAACTATGCGCTGCATCTCGAGGTGGCGGACTACATCAACAGCAAGAAAGCAAACAAGTGTGTCATCTACATTTGTTTTGGAATTTTCTGACCAACAAAAATTCAAAGTCCTCGAGAGGCTGCAATGTTGATTGCCAGACTCGCAAACCATCGGAACCCACATATTGCTCTTCTCTCTCTCTCTCTTCTCCATACCCTTGTCCAGTCCTGTGGATACGCCTTTCATCTCCAGATATCTACAAAAGAGTTTCTCAATGAGCTTGTCCGCCGCTTTCCTGAACGTCCTCCTCCGTTTCCTAATCCCGTCATGACACGCATCCTGGATCTGATACATGGTTGGAAAGAGGGCATATGCAGCAATTCAAGGTGGAAGGAAGACCTGGGAAATATCCGGGATATGCATCGACTGTTGACGTTCAAGGGTTACCGGTTCAGAGAACTTAGCCAACAGCCTTTACCCCTTGATACGCTGGTACGTTCGGGTGCAACACTTCAAACCTCGATGTTATAATCCTTGCTTAGCAGAATATCAAGTCAGCAGAAGAACTGGAGGAGGAGGATCGTGAAGCGCAGTCTGCCAAGCTTCAAGAGCTCATCCGGCGGGGAACACCTCGAGACCTAGCTGCAGCTCAAGAGCTCATGAAATCACTTTCTGGTGCCAATCCTGATGCTAAGCCCGACTATCGAGCGCAAGCACTTCATGAGCTCAATAAACTCGAACAGAAGGTTATCCTTCTAAATGAGATGCTTGACAATGCCGACCAGTCGCAAGGGGCACAACAATTTGTTTCAGGGGATGCTTACGATGTGAGTGCACTCAATTGTTTGCCTGCTGCGCTTGTTCACATCCGGTACTTGCATCACAGCAAGTGGCCTCTATCCTTAAGGCCGCACGTCCCAAAATACAAAAGTGGATCAATGATGCTGAATCCGATGATTCCGTGTCACTAGATATGTTCCTCCAAATCAATGACCAAATTAACACCGTTCTTGGACGATACGATGCTTTCAAAGAAGGCGACTTTGCTGCAGCTGCCAATCCTATACCACCAGAACTCTCAACAAATACACAGGCTGCTCCTCTGATTGATTTTGACGATGGAACTTCGGCAAGCGAGATGACAAATGCTAATAGAGGGATTGATGACCTGACAGGCCTCTTTGCAATGCCAGCACAACCAACCGTCTCCCATCAACAAGCTTTCGGCAACAATGGCAGCATTCATTCACCTGCTCCCGCAGCAGTATCGTTAGGCTCAAACAGTAGATTTGGCAGTCTTCGCCTCGGTGGTGAAAGTGGGACTTCGTCACCTTTCCAGGCTAGACAAAGTGCGACACCACCAGCTGCTATCATGCTTCCAACAAGTCCATCCTCTGGTCGATCCACATCAAGTGCCTCACCGCCAATACCGAGTATGTTCGGAGGTATGAGTACGAGTATGATGACCGATCAGAGGCCAAATAATCAGCTGCAACCTCAACAGGCTCAGGCTCAGACACAAAACAAGGATCCATTTGCAGATTTGGCAGGCTTATTCTAGGTTTCAGGGTTTTTTCTAGTCAATAGGAATGGTGTTTTGTGGATTATGTAGCTTGGTTTATGTATGGCTAAATATCGGGAAATCAATGTCTATTCATTCTTTTCATCTCTAATCTTCAAACATCCGATTAACTAAGTAACATTTCCGCTGCATCTATATAATGTTAAGATGAGAAATCCTGTATGCTCAATACTGAATCATACAATCAAAAAGTGCAACTTGAGACTGAACATAAGCGAACAAGCTATTCGCTCTCGATATGCCCTCTGAAGTCCCCATAGAGATCGTCTGCGAGGACTGTAATAGTGTATCCTCGCAAGCGAGAACTGCACTCTGATATCCTGACATAATGGCTCTTTGTTTTCAGGGTGTGAAATGTTTGTCATCTATAACAGAGCATTTGGTAATGAATCAAAATAGCGAAGAGATCGGCAAGGGATCGACATCGCGTTTTGGAAAAACAATGGTAGAACAATAATTGATAAAAGGGGTAAAGCGGATCTTCTCTGTGATGTCAGAAGAGAATCCTCGATAGGAGTCATCCTGAATCATGAACGGGTTAAGAAAATGCCGACTTGCTGTCTATGTCACGATTTTCTCGGTCTCTTCTATGTCACGTCATGCTTCTTCTTCGCTTCCTTCATCCTCTCC
>Ga0153959_1000290_pt1 | contig 27345 bp, 26 predicted proteins | sample TSFL043MetaG_FD_104685 | JGI IMG/M metagenome (GOLD analysis project Ga0153959, IMG submission 104685) | Attine ant fungus gardens microbial communities from Florida, USA - TSFL043 MetaG | ecosystem: Host-associated > Fungi > Mycelium > Unclassified | place: USA: Florida, Wekiwa Springs...
AGCTTAGTAGGCTTTGTTTTCTGAACGGAGCTGAAGCTAACAGCATGGCCAGTCTTATAGTAGTACATTAATAGTTTTTGTATATTTTTCATTGTTATCAATCAATCCTTTTTTTAATGCATGTGTTTACTGGATGTTGTATGGTTTATTATCACTTGTGAAATGTGAATGAGTGATATGATGCTGATCGATAATCTTTCAACAACGTACTCATTCTTTTTGTACCATCACAGAGGCCTGAATACAATTAACTAGCGTAATTACATTATATCGAACACGACTGCCTAGATGCCTATCTCACTAATGCAATGATCGTTGTCCTATTGGTCTGGTTGCGCATTCGGGGACAAGGACAGGCTGAAACACAACGGTGTCTTAAAGGGCTAGTTGAGTCCCGCCAATAGTTTCAACTATCCTACTGCCAGTGTGTCTTTTTTTATGTGTTTCTGACACCCAGTGCCACCTTTGACAAATGCCTTATCCAACGATGTGGATCAGGAGAGACAGAGAATTCGTCGAGTAGATCGGGCCTTGCCACACCACAGGACGAGGACTTGCAGCCCCTGGGCCCGGTCCTGGATCTCAAGCATGCAACAAACATGATTGAAAATGGAGCAAGTCAGCAGCCTTTGCTGCAGGATCGTAAGGAACACTCATCAAAAGCAACAGCACAAGAAGAATATCCCGAGGACTGCTGTAAAGTCACTCCAGTTCTGCATGCAACTTGCTGCCTACCAAATTTCAATGTAGCCTGCTATGATGTGGATGAATCTCCTATGGATAGAGTAGAATGTGTAAACCTGATTTCGAGTGGTCCGGATACTAGCCTGTAATTGACCCACTATGAACGTCAGATCTGATCTCATGAGACACTTACGGTCCCAAAGATGATGTCTGGGTTGGAAAGTGGCTCGACAACGTGTTTGCGGCTGTCGTAGTATCCACCACGCATGAATAACATGGGTCTTAGGCAAGAAAAATGAATGCAAAGATCAGTAGAAGACAATACATACCTGGAACACAAATCAAGCATGGTGCTCTGTGGTTCAGAACGTTGATGGCTGTTGTCTCCTTGTCCCGCTCCAAAAGGTCAACCACACAGGAGTCAAAAGCTACTACACGCTCGTGTTCGCTTTTGAAAGAGTCTCCCATGCGATCACAAAAGCAGCAGTGTGTGCAGCCGCAAGTTCAGTCGGCATCAGTCCAGTTATCATCATAGAATGAGGAAGGAGCAGAGCTTTTGGATTGGAATTCGCGAGAGATATCATGTAGCGTTCACAGTGACAGGCATCTAGCTGATTCTGGACAAAAGTAAAGCATAGGAAAGCCCTCTTGGACAGAAATCCAGCCTTGCAAAAGGACGCCAGCAGGTCGTATAGTAACTGACCATCTGACTCTGCAAATGACACAAATTGTAGATATCAATCGCCATAGGATTCAAAAAATTAGAATAGAACAAATTATCCCCTGGTCCGTAAATTGAGTATTCTTCTCTTCGACTGCTGCTGAATAAAGCCAATTGCTGAAGATGCAATATTTGCCCTCAGGATCTCCTTTGGAAGTTGCTGTGTCTGAAGCACTTGTTACGCACTAAATACGTCTTCTGCCTTTGCCACTTCCTGCAGAGCCGAGACCTCTTAGTCTTTGAGTGAGCGCCTGATTGGTTGCTGGGATACATGAACGACTGGTCCTCTGCGATAGGTTCTAAACTGGACATTTGGGCAACACAGTGGAAGTGTGAATGTTTCTGGCAACAATAGACGAGGACGTTAGGTATAGGTTTGAAGGGTTGTTTGAACAGACAAATGGTGAGACCTTATCTAGTGCAAAGAATCAGAGATGCTTGAGGAGACCCAGTTTCTGAAGGATTCATGGGTGTCCAACTAATAGCGAGCCGTTGCCACTGCCGCATGAGGGATAAACAAATAAACACTTGTTCCTGATTCTAATAATCATGTCCACATTTGATTCCACTTCCTCACACGATGAACAAGAACGACAACTTCTCATTCTCTATGCAACAGAAACAGGAAATGCACAAGATATTGCTGACAGGGTGGCCAGAGCGGCAAGAAGACTTCAGTTTCGTAGTCGAGTCATGAGCGTTGATTGTTATTCGCTGGTGTGTAGGTTAATGAAATACACGTCTTTGTCTAAAGCTGTCTCTATAATGGCAGGAAAATCTCATCATGGAGGAGATCGTGATTTTTATTGTATCAACTACTGGCTCTGGCATTGAGCCGCGTTCCATGACTCCTTTATGGAACAGGTTGCTCTCTTCCCGGTTACCTACAGATTCTTTCGAGGACCTGTCGTTTGCTGTTTTTGGGCTTGGCGACACGTCTTATGAGAAGTTTTGTTGGCCTGCTAAACTTTTATCTAAACGACTGAAGACTCTTGGCGCGACTGAAATCTGTGAACGTGGTGAAGGTGACGAACAGCATCCTCTGGGGTGAGCTTTTCAATCTGTTATCATTAAGGGGGGTTTGGTCATCATTTGTATAGATTAGATGGAGCATTTGAACCCTGGGTAGATATCCTGTTGGAGGCGATACTAAGGTTATTCTCTATCCCTGACACCAAACCCATTGCGTCAACCTCAGAACTTCCACCGCCACGGGTCATCTTGAATTCACTTGAAGGAGAAGTAGACTTTCCCCCCATGTATCCATCGGGTTCCCTGTCTGTGACCCTGAATCAGAATCATAGAATCACGGCGCAAGACTGGAACCAAGACGTTCGTCATATTGAATTAGAGTCCCAGCAAGATATTGTGTATGCCCTCTCCTTCGCTCGTCTGGACGCAGCTTATTTCAAAGCAGCTATCTTCCTGGAGATATCGCTGTCATCCATCCCTTTGCGGATCCAGATGAGGTTCAAGAGTTCCTTGTCTCAATCGGTTGGGACAAAATGGCAGATGAACCCCTGTCAATCAGAGAGAAGCTTGGAGGTCCGTCCAATAATCAATCATACATATCCTCTCTCTCGTTGAATCATGTATCCCAGATCAAAGTCTTCCAACCTCACTTCTGGATACCTTCACATTCAGGACGCTTTTTACCTATTACCTTGATTTTAATGCTGTTCCGAGACGGACATTTTTTCAGCATCTTCAAGATTTCACTTCTGATGACTTGGAAAAGGAGAGATTAGGAGAATTTTTGTCTAAAGAAGGGGCTGTAAGTCGATTGCTCTCTCATATTGGCTTCATCCTGAATATGCTCAGGACGAATTATACGATTATTGTTACCGTGTGAAACGGACAATAAGGGAGATCATGACTGAATTTCGTCACGTCTCAATACCCAGAGATTATGTCTTCGACGTGTTTCCTTTCATGAGGCCTCGCCAGTTCTCTATTGCAAGCTCAGTTAAAGTGAGCTTGAGTTGAACCCTATGAGCTCATCATAAATTTGTTCTCCAGGAGCATCCACGACAAATACATCTTTGCATCGCGATCGTTAAATACCGGACAAGACTCAAGGTTCCACGCAAGGGTGTTTGCACAAGCTACTTGTCAACACTGAAACCAGGTTCATCAGGAATTTGAATCTTTTACAGTCCAGGTTGATGTACATCTCATGTAGGAGCCAAGCTAAATATTGAGATTCAGAGGGGTTTGATAAACCTGCCCTCTTCGATCAATACGCCGATCATTTGTGTTGGACCTGGTACTGGTGTGGCACCTATGCGGGCGATTATTGAAGAACGACTGAGCCTCGGATCCCAGTGTAAGCTCCATCTTCTCATGGATAATTTTCAGGCTAAGACTTCTCAGCAAATACCCTGTATTTTGGATGTCGATCTGCTGGGAAAGACGAACACTACTCACAAGAATGGAGAACATACGCCGAAGAACGCGGCTTGGTTTATCGTGTGGCACATTCCCGAGATGGACCCGAAGGTGCCAAGCGGACACACGTTCAAGATCTGATTGAGAAGGACGTCTTCAGAATATGGAAGTTGTTGACAGATGAGAAGGCATGGGTCTATATCTCGGGGTATATCGTCCCATCCTGTCTATCGCTGGCATTGTTTGCTAATGTTTAAAATCTGGACAGGTCCTCGAATAAGATGCCTGCCGGTGTCAAAGCAGCCCTTGTGAAAGCCGCAGAGATTGAGGGCGGGTATTCAGAAAAAGATGCGAGAAAATACGTGGTGACGATGATGCGCGAGGGTCGACTGATAGAGGAGTGTTGGAGTTAGCAACGAGGCTTTGTATCTATTTTGTTTATAGAATAGCTGCACCCATGGAATGAAAGATGCTTTTTTTACATCTTCTGGGCAATCCAGAGTGATATGATTGAAGTCTCGAAAATTGACGCATACAATATATTGCATTTTAAGAAAGTAATTGAACTTAAATGTTGGAAAGTTATCCCAGGACTAATTCATGGCCTTCCCAGTGCCCTGTTGCTGCCTGGAGTCTCTCTCAAACATATAAATATAATTACTTCAACAACAAGGAGTAGATGAGCCAAGTCATGTATTGTGGAAGCCCATATGGGTTCGTTAATACGACAATCACCTGGAGGGCAAACAAGGCCTGCACTTGAGGTAAGGAAAGGCCTGGATGAATTAACACTTTATTGTTGGATGAACAACACACTGCGTGCATCTATAACTCACAGTAAGCCGTAGTATAAATCTGTACCATGGGTTTGGATGCAATGGAGAGGATTGTGTAGTTTCCGATGGCATTTTTCATTGGGCGCACTAAAATGTTAGATATCAAGTTCTCGTGTCTACGTTGAGTGCTGGCGACTCTTCTTTTTCTGTGCTATTGTGCCTGCTGTGCCTGTAGTCTATCCTCCACATATATGATTCTTGTCGCGGAGGGGCTGTTGATTTGTTGATTGCTTGTCAAACAATCAGTACACCAACTTCTCACAGTGTAGATCCTCTGCATGTTAACTTATTAGTCTCCTTGTTGCAGAACATAAATACTGAAAAAGAACAAAAATATGTGACTTAATCTACTTTGCAAGTGACTGGCAGCTGGTGGTAGGTTACATAAGTCACATCATTATTTTTTCAACACCCATATCTGACCTCCAGTATGAAGCTTTCTTTGCCGGTCAAGCCGAAAAGTATCAAACAGGCAGCCCTCATGGCTGATTATTGTCTTCTGTACTATGATAGAGCTTTTTTTCTCGTTGACAAACCTCCCGACATGGCATGTCAAATGTCGTACAGCACTTCAGCGAAGGTAGGTCAATTGCTCTTACGGAGGATGTCAGGCATTTATGTCCATCTAGTACGAAAGGTATAACATTCTTTGCAAAGGTGGGTAACTTCATGGATGCCTTCTGCACCTGGTTTTGAACGTTCATCCAATAAGGTCTTCAGCACAAGCTTACCATGCGTCATCCTCCATTTGCAGTTCGTTGGATGAATAAGGTTCATCGTATATTTTCTGCTTCTAGCCTGTTGAGCTGATACATCTGGCTCTAGGATACTACTGGGGCACTCTTACTCGCAACTACGAAAACGTGGTCCCAGATGCTTTCAGACAAGTTTGCTCAGGGTCACATCCCGAGAACATATCTCGCATTGGTATATGGTGGACGGGAAAAGTTCAGAGAAACTTCTGGCCTTATAAACACAGGACTTTCATCGCTTGGTGGTCGCGTCCATCTCAACCCTGATGGAAAGGAGGCAAGAACCGAGTGGGAGGTACTTGGGTCTTCAGTATGTCTATATTGGTCATATTCTATCATTCTGGCCCGGCTGAATCTTGTTTAGCCTACGGTGCCCCTGACGTTATTACGACTGAAGTTCCTTACTGGCGATGAGCATCAACTACGGGTTCATTTAGCGGAATGCCTCAATGGTAAGGGTAATTGAAACCAGTGTACTACGTCATTGAAAGTCGGATAAGCACCTGTCGTTGGTGATCATTTTCACGCGAAAGGACTGCCAATCGAAGAAATCAAAGCTGTTGAAACAATCGTGGCCGCAAGGAACAAAACCTTCTTGCATTCTTCAGAGATTTCACTCAGAGTATGGATGATTCTTGCACCGTACTTTTCATCGATTTGATGCCTCCCTTTTTTTAGCGATACATGAAATTTAGCGACCCAGATAAATCTTTTACTCTTGCTTTTCGTGCGCCCGTTCCGTTACCCTTTCGAATTGTCTGTGAGGAAGCACAAATACCCGTCGATATGCAATATTTGAAGCAAGGGCGAATTTTCCTGAATGGGGAACCATGGCATGAGTCAAACTATGTACATATCGAATCGGAAAAATGCTGGGTTTCACCTAAGCTCCGTGAGAAGAGCAGATTTTTAGAAGACTCAGGTACTGTACATGTTTTGATCTAGATAACGATTTATGTTCAAAAGAGTTCTCTTTTGCCAGAGAATGCATATTTCAACCATAATCCAAGCTCAGGTAAAAAGGATCCATAATCCATGAAGAATAGATATGACACAGAATCTACTTTCAACCCGTTTACTTCTGATGTGCAATGACGTTTGAGTTTTCTTGGTTCTGGCTTTGGTTCTTGACGCTTATGCTGAGTGCTTGCCCAATTCCGACCGCGATCGCACCGACAGCATGTGCGGCTCCCGAAGCAAGAACAGCCCCGCCTGCGCCTGCACTTATGGCAGGAATTGTGGGTATTGAACCGGCAGTGATGAGAATGGCGCTCAGCACGCTCATGACTTTGGGATGCTCGCTAGTAAAAAATTCGAGTGCACTGCAGGCATTTAGAAGCCAAAGAGGTGCTTGCGTTGTATTTACTATGAACATTTGATTTAAGTGCTGGGTACTTTGATCGTTGAAAGGGTATACCTTCATTTGAATTTACTTCTGGACTAACGATCTCAATCACTGGAGTAGTCTGTGATCGAGTTGGAGGCAATGGATTGGTTCTGCAGGTGACGGCACTTTCGGAATGTGCTTTGACTGAACCTGGATGCTGGGTTGTCTCTAGGTGCACTGTAGCTGAGCGTCTTGCTGAGGGACGTGGGGCTGGCTGACTGTTCCTCTTAGCAACCTCGGGATGTGATGATTCGAGAATTGAGCCTCGTCTACTTGACTTCCTCCAGGAAAAGCGCGAAGGTTCTTTGTCAACCGGCTCCTGCTCAGGTTCTTCCGTCAGGTTAGCGTCGGACCCATCTTTCCTGGGTGTAAACCAGAGACCAAGTGATTTGACTGAGACATTGATTGTCTTCTTTTCGTCTTTGTCGATATCCCCTTTCAAGGTTGGGTTAGTGGCTCGGAGGTAATACCAAAGGCGGAACGGAACATACAACTCATGCTGAGAAGGGCAATACGGAACTTCTTCCAGGTCCACCGATACTTTCCTCCGTAGACTTTAGAAATTACTTGTTTGAGTTCATCCAGTCTATGAGGCGCTGTCAGGTTGCGGCTTGTTTGGAAGAAAAGCTCGACTGGCCTTGCTCTCGCTTTAGGACCCATGAATCGTTGCGCTACTTTATACCAGAATTCTTCTGGAACGCCGCGCTTTATACATCCTTCCTTGATTTGATCCAACCATTCTTCTACTGAGATATCTTTTGGGTTACCATTGAAGCAGGGACCGTCCTGCCACTCCTCGTAGATGGGTTGGAGATTGAAAGGTTTGATCCTAAATACGTTGAGCATTGTTCAGTGTGGACGTTGACAATAGTGAAAGATGAAGTGGTTATTATTTTAACGGGAAAAGTGAAGTTGAGGACGAATCCAGACAGAGTTGAGAAGTGGGGCTTTATATCGTTGAACCCCTCAAAATCCTTTTGTCTAAGCCTCAACGCCTCGTTGAGGTTGTGTGGCAACATGAGGAAATTAGTCATTCGATGAAAATGAGTATCCATGGGTCGAGAAAGGGTGAAGCGTTAGGGCTGCGAGATAATTATCCTATAGGAGGGTGGCTGTCCCGCGTGCAACACTGGATTATCACCCTAATTGATGCTTTCAGAATTCTATTCAGTGAGATTCCAATGATATAATGTGTGACTCTGATCAAACCGAAACGGAAATGCGGACTGGATGTAAATCTCGTGTTTGATGGAGTAGGATATGAAAAACACCCTGCATCTATCATTTTGATGCCACACGTTTCGAGGTCGGTGGAACGACCAAAAATCACGGGCACCGGCATGCTTCACCATTGCTTCACCATTTCTGATGTATACCTTTGTGGGGCAGCGTTTTGGCGCCCCTACAAAAAACCTGTAACAATCAGCGAAAGCCAAGTTTTCAAGGTGATACTGAATAAGAACGATACGCAGAGAGGTAACGTACAATTCCGCACGAAGACCAATATCATGCATTATAACTTGGCAATTTGAGGCCGTAAATACAAATGATAAATGAAACGCGCTCTGTGGCCTAGGCATTAAGAAGATACTACTATGTCCTTCTCGAAAGTTCGACGTTAACGCTTTACTAAGATCGGAGACTATTTATTTCCCCGCAAGCATATGATTATACTCAGAGTTTCACGATCTGGACACCTAGTGAGATCGGCCATGAGGATCTGCTGCGTTTTTATGAAGGTGAATCGATAGTGGTAGCCGACTGATTACCTTACCTGCCATCCTCATGATTTATGGACCTTCCAGTGGAACCATAGGGTGGTTCACCTTCGAGGTTCTACGGGGATAGTCTGCTTTCATGTCATTATTGCGTAAGTGAGTTTGACATTTGTCACGGCTGTGGGATAATCCAAAGCATTCAGGAAGGGCTTGAGGGTGGCTGGAAGTGAAAACTATGAATTACGTTAGGAGGCCGCAGATATACGCAGCCAGGTGTTACGGTCACAAGGTCCCGTGTTGTGATAAGCTATGTATAACCAATGCACGTGACAATCTCGTAATATGTTATAAGTGCGAAATCGTTACACCAGACATCTTGAACATCGTGGCTCAATAAGCAGAAACTCCGATCCCACCGACTATGATCAAGACGTGTGCTTGAGAGGTGAATTTTTGCGTAAGATATATGAGATGAAGGGTATAGATACATCCTCCAAAAAACATACTATATCGGTCAATCGACTAGTGATGTCATCAATAAGATGTTGATAACAAGCGGAGCCAAACACAAACGCATTCTGAACCGTTTCGCAGCCAGTGCACATCGCTCTGAGTCTGCTTAGCACGCCGTACACTTACTCCCTTTCCAGGTTTATGCTTAGTAGCCCCAGCAAAATTTCCCAGAAATTCTCAGAGAAACCCGTTGCGCAATCTAACCTCAGCACCAAACCCCAATATGGCATTCAACATGACCTCCTTACTATCCCTCAGGAAGTCCTTTCACGGATTACCTCCTACCTTGACCCTCTCTCTCTCCAAACCCTCTTCTTTGTTAATAAACATTTCTACGAGCATGTAAAAGATGACGGTACATGGTACCATGCTTTCGTGCAACAGTTCCTGGGACTCGATTTCGAGAATGAACTATATGAGTCTCATAGACGATTACTCCTCCGGCGCGAGGCTAAGACGTGGAGACAAGAGTTTATAACTCGCTTTAATCTCTGCAAGTGGGTAGATTACCACCTTTCTATGAAATAGTCCATTTCTGACATCTGTTTTCGGTAGGAAATGGACATTTTCCCGCAATGCAACTATAAGCCATGTCCCTGTCCACTCAACGGTCTCCTCGATGCATCTCATGCCAGCTCAATCAGCATTATTATGTGCTTCCACATTCTATGGGATTGTTTCACGTTCGCTTCCCCTTACCGGAAGAATCCTCTCAGGGTACCTCAATCCCACTGGACCACGCCTTGGAATCGGTCTTGGTAATCCCAACGTTGAATTCGCTCCAAATGTCTCCACTTGCCTACTGATGTCGGAGGGTGGAACTGCAAAGGTACTCTGGGGTATCCGTAATGGCCAAGTTGCTATCGCCGTGGCAAACAAGGCTATAGATTCATCACGAAGGGGTGTCAACTTTGAATTGACCAGGTGCCTCATTGATGATGAACACGAGGGACCCGTACTGGACGCTGCTTGGGATGGCATCGATCTTGCAGTCACGGGTGGTGCTGATGGACGCATCAAACTCTGGAATACACGCAGGATGCGATGCCTCTGGTCTTCGGAACAACAACGAACTCACAATCTTGTCATAGATCCTGTGGTCAAGGTCACGAAGTCCAACAAAGGTATTATTGTGGGCTGCACACAAAGCGGAAGCATCACCATCTTCAATGGCTTCGAACAGGTTGTGAATTCAAATCCGAAATCACCCAGGGAAAGGGATCCGCTAGAAGAGGTTCATTCATTAGTCATTCCGTGTCCAGCGGATTACACGGTTCCCCGTGAAGAATGGTCCGCCCCCTGCCTCTGCCTTGATAATAATGCTTCGTCAGCGCAGTCAGCTGTGCTTGTCGCGTATGAAGGCGATGCTCATTTCCGTAAGATTTTCCTCGATGTCGGCAATGATTGCGTTTCCTCTCCTCGTACAGAAACATTCGGCGATGAGAGATTTGGAGTTGTTTCTTGTGTTCGCCCATTTTTCGCCACTCGAGCTGATCAGTGCAGCTTTGTACTTGTCGGTGATCGTGTGGGATGCATTAGTGTGTATGACTGGCAGGGAAAGGACTCAAATACAGAAACAGCCATCCTCCCTGTCCGCCGCTTTGAAGCTCATGTCGACGGTTCTGCTGTGACAGCTATTCACTGGGATGGAACTACTCTCATCACTGGTAGCGCCCGTGGAGAAACTTTTGTTTTTGACGGTCTCACCTTCCGTGAATTACGGAGTTTCCCCAATCCAATACCACGATTTCGGGGACGTAGATACCTGCCACCTATCGATCCCAATGATGATGGTCGAGTGCGCCAGATCCTCGTCAGTCCCGATCGCGATGTTTTGATTGTGAACGTAGGCAACGCAGTTCTTGCTTGGAAGGCAGGGCCGATTGGCAAGGGTATCAGTAGTGTGAGAGGTCGACATCGACTCCATGTGGATAGTGATGTCAGAAAGAAGAAGAATGCTGGAGGGAAATGGTTAGGTGAACTTTTTGTTGCTGCTTCCCTGGATAATCCAGCTGATGACTCTATTAGATGCAGTCGAATTGAAGCAGAATATCGCTGACTCACGTCATCTACTGGAGCAGCAGCTGGAAAAGAAATCAAGTCATGAACATGGGACAGTCAGAGAACATCAGGAAAGCCTTAGTCTACTTGGTCTCACTGAACAGGAGGCTCTGGAATATGCCATCATGCTTAGCCGGGAGGACAATAATCCAAACTCCAGAGGAGAAGCTAGTATGTCTCACGACTCTCCTCCCTTAGTACCTTCGATTCATCAAGACCCTCTTGCGTCTGAAGAAGCTGAAGAAGGCGTCTTGGGGTGGGATATCGATGACGCACCGTCCATTAAAGATCAACAATCAGGAATCGATCCCATATCTGCATCTGGGTCTTCCTCCAGTTCGCATGAAAATGATGATGCGCAGTCATCAGATTTTTCTCCGGTACCATTGCTCAATCCCAGCGATGAGATTCATTTCCCTCCCATCAGTGTGAGCCGGAGCCCCATCGACAACCCTGCGCTGGGTTCTAGATCCCCTCCACGGCTCAATATTACTACTTCTGGGTCGTCGGCCTGGGGAAAGGATCGTGTGGTTCCATCGCAGAGTTCTCACAATACTACGTCAATTGTATCATTCCCGGTGTCGCAGAGACGGGTCCCAACTGTGTCGTCTCATCTCATGAGCTCCGGTCATGAAGCGGACGATGATCTGGAAATAGCCATTCGGTTGAGTCTCGCAGAAGCGCGGAGCCGTAGTGATCAGGTTTAGGTATGGATATTTCATGTGGGTATCTAATGAGCATTGAAAAAGATCGAGCACAACAGTGTTTGTCTGTTGCTGACCCAGCAATATATCTTGTAAAGCATTAGGCAGTTTCTAATAATTCAAAGTTGTTCAAAAATGACTGGGATGATTTCTCAGCTGTTCTACTATCATATATGTACCCTGATTGACTTTTTGGAAGAAAATTTCAGAATGAAGAAATCTCTATCTATTGAAGAATGACCCTCCTAGTCCAGAAGATGCATAAGGAGAGAGGGGGGCATGTAGACAGTGCCAAGTCCCAACATGTTTTGTGAAGAACCATTTGGGGTAGAGGTAGAGTCAAGGGTAAACTCATGGCTAACCGTACCCTTGCCCTCAGCAAACGTGGGGATATACTCCACTTTAACCTTATCTTCAGTACACTCTACCCTTGACCTCAGGTAAGGATAGAGTTCAGACTAATAGCCACCCCTGTCCCTAGAGGTATTACCCTACCCCTGGCGAGCCCTTGTAACCCCTTGCTGGCCCCACCCCTGGATGGAGAGTCAGGGGCAGAGGTAGGAGTCAGCACTTTGAGATCCAGATGATCCCTAGATTTTTGCTCTTGTCTATGCCAAATGATGATGTTATATTTTTTCCCTCATCACTGTAATTATTATTTATTCTACAATACTGCTTTCCGAGGAGTACTACACAACCTTGCGATCTGTCATCGTACGTACAATACTGCCGACACCAGTGACTTCAGTCAACTAGAATACATCGTGAGCAGGGGATGGTGGTAGTGTAATAGATGCAGACGGACCTTCTCATGCCATCCCAGCAGGACACTTCCACTGATATCGCCCCAGCCAGGCATGGCCATGCCCTTGTAAATATACTTCATCAGTGTATCTTGAGTATCTGACGATAGTGACTTGATCGCCGGTGTGATTTCAGTTGCCTTGGTGGAATTGAGGATGGTTAGGAGGGTAGTCAAGGTGATTTGCTTGATAATAAATGAGCAAAACCAAGTCGTATGATTTTTATTGGCACATACTTTGGCTTCATCTACGTTCGGTCCATAAGGTGCATGTTGAAGGATGATCTCCAGTGCTTCAGCAGTGTTGTTCCTAACAATTTACGGTGAGAATCAAGTGTGATTCTAAATTCATACACACTTTGCCAATGCATTTCTCACAGCTGCCTGTCTTTGTCGTGCTTCCTCCAAAACTTGGCCAGGATCTCTAGAGTCAGCTTCATAGAGGTCGTCCTCGGCCAAGATATCCTCGTCATATTGATCGATGTCGATCTTGCGGAAAGGTGCTGACATTTTTTTAAAAATCTGATTATGGAGTAGCTCCCAATCTCAATCAATCACGTGACAAGTCAAGACAACCTGGACGCCGTCTCTTCTCGGTGAAAATCATTACGAGTTATGCCGACAACAAATTCAACTTGCCCAAATTTGAAGAGGAGAAAGATTGCTGTGCTTGGATCACGTTCCGTTGGTTCGCGCCCTCTTTTCCGTGGCTTTCTCTCCCTGTACTGATTTAATGTGTTTTTTTTACATCCTTGGCTTTTCATTACTTGCATTGGCTCCTCCGTGGCTGATTTATTTGTGTGATCGTGACTTTTGCGTGAACTTATAACATGTATGGTAACTAGGCAAGTCCTCGCTGGTGAAACAGTTCATTGAGGCGTGCATCTTTCCTTCGAGATGCTCATTATTCTACTAAGCTGTCTTTGTGCAGAACCATTTTGTAGATGCCTACTATCCTACGATCGAGTCTACTTTCGCGAAAAGTGTGAAATATAAAGGTGTCGATTACGACTGCCATATCATTGACACTGCTGGGCAGGTGCGTTGTTTATCTCAGTATTTCGCTTGCTCATTGCATACATCTAGGATGAATATTCACCCATTAACTCACAATATGCCATTGGAATCCATGGATATGTCCTTGTATATTCAATCACGTCACGGAGTTCTTTTGATATGATACAAATTGTATACGACAAGATTGTCGACTTCTGTGGAGTGGGCGACATTCCGTGCGTCATCGTAGGGTCGAAATGTGATCTTGCGCCGTCCGGGTGGGTTGTCCCTTTCCTTGCTTTCCATACCCAATTTCTTCACCAAAACTGATGAACAAAAATCCCTCTTGAATTCGATTTCTTTCGTACATGGTATTTATAGACGCCAGGTCGACGCTGCCTTTGGTGAGAGGCTCGCGAAAGAAAACAATGCTGCTTTCGTTGAGACGAGTGCGAAGGAAAATATTAACGTCGGTTTGTGAGATTCATTTTCGGATCTAAACTTCGGCTGATGAACTCACACAGGCAAGGTATTCGAGTTGTGTTTAGAGGAAATTGAGAAGCGTTCAGCCCCCAATCAAGCTGAGTCTGGAACGAAGTCATGCATCGTCATGTAAAACTTTGAGATCTCTATCTTCTCTTTCTTTTTGGGGGTCTTGGTTGTTGCTTTATTTGGCTCGCACTTCCGTATTCTTTCCTCATACAGACATTGGACATTAGTACAGTTATAGCTGACTTTCCTGCTTTCCTGATTCTTTGTACCGGTAGAGCTCCCTGCGGTGGTATGGACTGTAACATGCAGTATGCTTAGCAGTAATCGATTTCTTTTTCATCCAGTTGTGTGCTCAACCATGACAACACAAAACGAAGGGAATGCGATATATGGAGGTAATTTGTGGGCCAGTTTGTATTTATCAATCCAAGAAAAATGAGCTAAATATACAAGGATATATGTGAATGCGGATATGACGTATTAACTTATCCTCTTTGTGTACTAATACGGATGTAGGATATAACTCAAACCCGATGCTTAGTCGATATATTAGTCAGGGAAAACGAAATTTCATGGATTGTGACTTGTGAAGTGAACACAGAAAATTGTCCAGATCATCTCAAAGCATATTAACTCCCATGTAACGAGTGACCCACAGTGACTAAAAAGGATCTGGAAATAGTTGCCCGAGTATCTACCAACGCCTAGACAGATATGTATACCTTAATTACAGTAGAATACTGGATCCGGTGCCACCCTTCAGTATATTGCCAACTTATAGACCTGCAGATATTTCCCTTGTAACTTTGAGTCGTACTCCTGTCGGAAGGGCCGTTTCTACACTATAAATAGCCGAATGGCGGAGATCTTGAACTGGTCGGTCGGATCCCCCTTTCATCGGGAAGATTGGTTTACACTCTGCGAAAGATATCAGAAACCCCAGGAACCAAACAAATACCTCTCTCTGGTATATGGCTGGCTAGTACAACAGGCCCGTTAACAGCTTGAAACTTTTGTTATGGATTATTATACAGATGTGCAACCACAATTCAGTTTTCACCTGGAACTCATGGGTTCTTCTAGAGAGAGTCGTATCACAAAGACCCGGGAGAAGCACCTAAGTGACCTGGCTTCCATGAGAAGCTTCCACTAGACCCTCCGCCTTCCGACAAAGAACTCAGCAGTCCCCGAAAAAGGTAACAACACGACACTAGAGCTGGCCTAAATCGACTGACCTCGACCATTAGAGTATTGATTCCGAAGTGAATGCTGAAAACTATCTGGACATCAGAGCTTCTGCCGATTCCTTTTGGGCACCTATGGATATTATCTTTCCACCCAAGTTTAAAGCACTACTCTCCTTCCTCATCTTTCAGTGTATCAATCCAAGTGTAGCCTTCTCGATTCTTTTGCAGAATTAGAATTACAACCGACTTCATATCCATCTTAAGGCATAAATTTGAACCCAAGAATCCACCCAATTATCAGCTCGGTGCATGAAGGTTGTCATGTAACAGGGGTTGTTTCACTGTAGCTTGTAAGTATAAGGTTAGTTTGATTCCGACTATTCTCTGTCAAATAGGAAGCGACTTGCAATACTGTAGTGATTGTTCTGTCTCAGTTCTTAGTTGGTGTCACGCTTGGCTATGCCGATTTAAACGCGATCCCAGAAGACTTCGTCTATAAAAGTCCCGAGAAAGACAGGATCGAATTTGACCCACCAGATCCCCTAGAAAAGAAATCCTCTTTGGACACAATCATGAAGTTCGCCGCCCTTATCGCCCTTCCTGGCGTCGCATTCGCCACTAGTCTCAGCTGGGATACTGTCTTTGACAATCCAGGTGCCAGCCTAGCCACCGTTGCCTGTTCTGATGGTATGAATGGCCTCATCACTCGCGGCTTCACAACCTTTGGTAGTCTGAAAAACTTCCCCAACATCGGTGCCATTCCGGCTATTACGGACTGGAACTCAACTAGCTGTGGTACATGCTGGAATGTGACATATACCAATGGCCAGGGAGCCCGGAAAAGCATCAATTTACTTGGTATCGACATTGGACATGGGTCCTTCAATGTCGCCGAAGCTGCAATGAACAATCTCACTGGCAATCAAGCTGATCAACTTGGGAGGATTAACGTTGAGGCAGTGCCAATTGCTGCTTCCGACTGTGGATTGTGAGTGCTGCACTGCTGATTTCGGATAACATAATTCAATGTATCTCCTGTAGATGAGGAGCTATCTGATGTCAAAGATTGCCATGAATTGTAGAATTGTATCCATGTACTAACTGTGATATTTTTGTCCTTCGGGTGTCTCGAAATTAATCAGCTTTCTTACCACGGTACTTGACTGCATCGCCACTGTTAACTCTCACCCAATCCATTTCTTCAATAATTTATTGGCATCTATGATTCATACTCTAAGTTAATAGATGATATGTAATCATAATCAACATTGTACAACTGTACTACTCAAGATCTAGATGAAAGATGTACGGACTGCGATCGAGCACCGTGTAATAAATTGTTGAAGGAAAAAAAATGAAGGTAATGGGAGGAGCCTAATATGATGGTAAGTCCCTCATACAAGATCATTGTACAGCTGTACTATTCAGTCATTACTAAAATAATACTCTAAAAGTTTTGAATACCATATCTGTAATATGCAAATATTTAAACTGGGAGATATATTAATAATTATTAATAATTTTGTTGTTGACATACAGTCACGTGATGTGACCGAGAGCAAACGCATCAGAGAATTGCTCAAACCTGCATTGACATGGCAGCGTCACACATAGATGGCCAGAAAGCAACAAGGTACGTGACTGTTCCCTACTTTTCTCTCTAATCTTGAATTGTGTCGCAGGAAACACAAACTGACTGACAAGAATATACCCAATGCAATATTTAAAAATCCTGAATTCCTCCAGGATTCGCAGATGTACCAATCACTCCTTGAAATGGAAAGGAAGCTGGATTGGACTATGACGAGGAAGAAAGTTGAAGTACAAGACGCCCTTTCGAGAACACCCACTGTAGGTTTCGGCGCCCTTCTATGTTTTTGTGTATAGTTCAGTTGATTTATGCGTCCTCCATCGCTGGTTTAGACAACGCGCACATTGCGGATATTCCTTAGTCATTCGACTTCTGGACAAGCATGGCAAATGGGTACAGACCAACCGGCGACAAATGTTGAAACGGGAGAAGGGATCCCCGCATGGTCGTTCAAGGTGGAAGGTCGGTTACTCGAGGTGCGTCAACACGAACTGCTTTCCTTAAGGTAAATTATTGATAAAGAATGTATAATGTAGCCTGCAAACCAACGAAGCCGTGACAAGATGCCACAGCGAAAGTTCTCGACGCTTATAAAACGTATGATAATTGAGATTGAGCGGGATCCCGCGTTGTACCCCGAAAGTAATATTGTTGAGGTCGGCGATGAATTTTCCTTGAGTTGCCCAAGGCTTATGATGATTCTTTTGCTACGTGCTTATTCTAGTGGCCTAGAGCGCCAGGTCAGCATAATCCTAGCCTTGATGGTTTTACGGTGCGGAGAACGGGAGATGCGCCTACGAAACTCCGCATGATCATGTTCCTTGATCATTTTCCGGAGCAATACAAACTCTCTCCCGACTTATGTGAGCAATTTACTTCGCGTGCTCGCCAACCTTTCTTCTGTTCACTACAACGACTCCATTTGATCTTAGCTCATGTTTTAGGAATCAAAGAAGAGAGCCGACTTGGTGTCGTTCAAACATTGTGGAATTACATCAAGCTTCAAGGATTACAGGACAAGACAGATCGCAGGATGATTCACTCTGACGAGAAGTTGCGGTCAGTAAGTGTGTCATGCAGTTTCCCTACTTCTAGCTTGCTCATGCTTTGCGTAGGTTTTCAATGCAGAAACGATCACATTTCAACAGATACCGGAACTTGTAAACCGACATCTAGGGGGCCCCGAACCGATCGTCTTGCACTACCTTCTGAATCCTACTGTGCCACCTCCAGAACGACCGTCCGCTTGGGATGTTGAAATCAAAATGGAAGATACAACTCTCAAAAATCGTATGGCAACTTCGGTCCAAATGTCTAAAGAATCAGTAGCTACATTGACAAAGTTGGATGAAGAGGTATAAAATCTACTTCTCCATGCCATTCTGAAAAAAGAAACTCATGGTGCTTCTGTGCTTCATTTTTCACTTGTCAACCAGATTGCTTTACTCGCACAATCTTTGCACAATTCTCATTTGAAGCAGACGTTCCTTCGATCTTTTGCAGATGATCCAGCCAAGTTTATCCAGACTTGGCTAGAGTCACAGTCTCGTGATCTAGAGAGTATTCTGGGAAGTGGCCCAACTGAGGGTATGACAGTACGACAAGAAGAGCTGAGAAGAAGCGAATTCTTCCAGCTTCCGTGGGTTGAGGAGGTGTGTTGATGTTTCCCATATTGTCCTATATTGATACACGGATGTTTTTTGGTCAGGCCGTCGCAATACAGGAAGGAATGCGATTAGCGTCGCGAGGAATGCAATGAGGGGTGTTCTGGTTCATCAAGAGCTGATGAATACGATGCTAGGAGTGACGTTCATAGTGATCAAAGTCTAGCACAATCTGGTTCTATCATTCAAGAACGCTGTCTGTAGTCTCCGTGTTTCTTGTCATATTTTAGTTGTTGTCATGATGTAATGTCCACTGTCCTTGTTTCCCCCAGATCGTATAATAAGAAAAGATACAAAGATCCTAGACACGGTGGTGTCTCCGGTTGGATTGGCCTTCGATCTAGATAACGAATTCGTGTTGCCCTTTTGGACGGACAGAAAGTCAGCTATTGTATCTAATTAGTGAGATAATACGTTGATGTGCCAACTGTTGCCCAACTGTTGCTTGGAGCACCTGGTAACAGACAAAAGAATCTGTGAGTCTTGTATCGCAATGCTTGTAAAATTACTGGAGACTCGAAGAGGTTTGTCCACTTCTGAGGCCCGATTACATTAGAATTCGGTCAGTGACTGGGCGCCTACCGCGGAAAGTATGGTGAACACCCGATCCAGGTTACCATATAGGTTGTTGTAAGCCGGCAATCTGCGTCGAAATCAATGAGACGACTTCGATCTTGTACTTAAAAGCAGACGAGCTATTTCGTTTGTCATCCCTTTTGAATCTCAGCTCTTGTCTGCGTGTGGAACTTGCTTTTGGACCATAATCATGACTAGTCAGGTATGTGGTTCGCTGTGTCTGATAGTTGGAACATTCATGTCAGTCCTACGTGTCCACAGTTGGGTCGACTTCGACAGGTAAGCCTCTTCTCTCGTGACTCTGCCCTATGGAGACACATGTCCTAATCTGGCGCCACAGTGGGCAGGAGAGGTTATGTCCTCGAAAGAAAATAGGATGTTCGTCAGTGACGAATTGAAAGGCCTGGATATGGAGATTGAAATGCGGAAGGAAGGTCTCTCCAAGTGAGTTTCCACACAAAATTGGTGTCACCAAGTAATCAACCATTCTTCTGTGGTCACAGGATACAGCGTGCCTCTGAAATATACCATCACTCATTGTCAAAGAAGAAACAACACGACGAGCTCGGTGATAATGAGAAATTACTACCCTCGGACGCGCTGGGTCTTGTCATGATTCTTCACGGGGAGCAATTTGGTGAAAACTCGGCTTTCGGTATGTTCAAGTGTTCTGGCGCAATCTCGAGATAAATTACTTTTCATGCGTTAGGTACTTCACTTGTCAAATTTGGTCGAGCGCAGTGTAAAATTGCAACTCTGCAGGAGGCTCATGCTGTCACTTTCAAAGACACATTCATCACATCCTTGCAGCATTTCAACGATGGGATAAAAGAGTACGAGTTTTTGAACAAGAAATTAGAAACCCGCAGGTATGATCTTAATTAGTCACAACGACACGGTGCTTGAACATGTGTAGGTCGGCTTACGAGGGTGCGTATTATAAAGTGGAAAAGCTGAAGCAAAGCAAGAAGGAGAGAGAAAAATTAGACGCTGAGGAAGAGGTGGAGAGTGCGAAGCAACGTTTGTAGGTCTGTCGACTCCGCTTTCAAACGCTCCTAACAGGATTAGTAGCGATGAGACAGCAGAGGATATTCGTGCGCACATGGAAGTAATCCGAAATGATGACGTTCTTCACCTAGGCGAACTCACGTCCTTTCTGGACCTCGAAATCAATTTTGCTCGGCAGTATTTAGAGGTGCTGGAAGAAGTCAGATCAGATTGGAACCATGAGTAAGCTTCATTGATCAAGTTCGCAACTAGATAACCAAATTGCACATTCATAATGTGTCCTTCAAGGGACACCTACAGACACGGTGGACGGCCTAAATCATCTTCGCGACGTTTGTCAAAAAGCGCCCTACCTCCTGTTGATGACGGCTCGCCTGGTCATTCGGGAGACGAAGGTAGCGTACACTCGACCTCCAACCGGCGCAACTCGTCCCGCGGAGAGTCTGGGACAGAAACCAAGCATTCCTCACGTCCAAGCTCTCGCTCGTCCAGAAAACGGACGAACAGCAATGCCACTACAACAAGCGAAAAGGAGAATTCGTATCAGCATCGTTCGCGCCGCCGCAGCGTCGCAGGTTGGGCTTCTAGTGCTGTTGAATCGGTTGCAAACAGAATGAAGAAGGACAAAGATACATTCGCGGCCTTGGATGAAGGTGTGGAGAATAAGCTCCGGAATTCTGAACAGACACCGTCATTGAAAAAGTCAATGAGCATTGGGTCTATTGGTCGCCGGTCACCCTATTTCTCGTCGTCCAAGGCTAATTCACAGACACCCAAGCAGCAAAATGCTACTCCTGGAAAGAAGATTGTCCGAGCCCGTCTAGACTATGAAGCCAAATCATCCGATGAACTCAGCTTCCAAGCAGGCTCTGATATTGTCGTCTTAAACGAAGTCCTGGATTCTTGGTGGATGGGTGAATTGAACGGTCTGCGTGGATTGTTCCCTACAACTCACGTTGAAGTGATTGATATGCCCTCACCATCACTTCCTTCGAAAGCAGATAAATCCAGGGCTTCGGGTTTAATCTCTAACAAGGAACAGCAGGGCAATATTGATACGGACACGCAGTCTCTGAATGATGGATATGGCTCAAGTGAGTTAGATGATGATCAAGACCTAACCTCGCGGCCATTGGAGCATAGTCCCTTCATACAGGGACTGGGTGATACCCACAGTATCGAAACTCTGGTGACAGAAGACCACTCCTCGATCCCTTGGACACCCAAACAAATGATATATGTCCTTGACACATCTATATCCTCAAAGTCACGATCACACTCGCCACCGGAGCCCTCTCTTTCATCAAGCAATACATCCCTTGGCCGGAGCCCATCACATTCGATTGCAGGATCAGGAACTCAGACGCCGGTGAAAAAAGCACCGCCACCGCCACCGCCCCGGAGAACGAATTTCAATGCACCGATAGCTGCTCCGCCACTACCTGAGCGGAAGGTTCATACCATGGGTGGGCGGAACAAGGGCCCTAGCTTCGGACTGGATACAGAGTCTTCGAGTTCGTTGGCATCTTATTCCGGCTCGACCTTGGGTTCTGGTAGTGAAAGATATGATAGGTCACCATTTGAAAGTGTGTCGGATTTGTCTGCGCCATCTGAAGTACCTACACGATCCGGAGATAAAACAAATCCGTTCCAGAGCGTCCATCAATTGCGGTAACTAGATGTTGACGTCTTGCAGTTATCTTGAAAATAATTGCTGTATACTAGAGCTCTCACAACTCTTAGCACACATATTTAATTGGTACATGACTCCTGGGACTGCACCATGTAGAGATATAGCAGAATCAGTTAACCAGAAGAAGCGAAGCTTGCCCAGCCTTTTCTCAATAATTATACAATGATGTAGAGGAAAGCATCCAAGACATAAAACAAAGTCAATAGTCAAATATCTCACCATGATAAAATATGACAGGTGTTGAAACAAAAACATATTTTCATACAGGGAAATAATATTACACCTGTAATATCGAATTTTACGGTAATGTTGAATACACCTGCGTGTAGTGGTTTCCAGTAAATCATACCAAGAGAGATAATTCAGGAAGAAAAAAAAGAAGAAAAAAAATCATATGTTCATAATGACGCTGGGTGTCATGTCATTATGACAAGTCCACAGCTGAAAAAAGACGAGGGAGAGCATAATAATATACAAATGACAAGAAGACCATTTATACGTCAAGTGGTACGTATAGGGAATAAAGTAAGAAAGATGTGTCCCATATGAAACCTCATCTCGTTGCCAATAATGCATATCAAAGAGAGAGGAAAAAAAGATGCCAAGACCCCACCGTTCACAGAGGGATGGGAACTATACTCCGTCGTATTGTCCTATCACTTTCTGGACTCGTCACATTTTCTTTGTCACTTGACTCCTCCAGGATGCTCGGTGTTGGACTGACAACACTCGTCCGATTTTCCAGAGTCCTAGGGGCACGACGCACAGGCACCACCATTCCAGTCGGTGATTTAACAGCGCGTGAAGCGACAATCCCTGGTCGGGATGCCGGAGTCGGAGTAGCCGATGTCAGTGATAGGCGTTTTCTTGATCCAACAACTCCAGATCCTTCGCGCTTCCCAATCTTTATGGCGGATCCTGTCGCCGATGTTCCATTATTGAACGTGTTCACCCGACCACTCTTTCCTAACAACGCCGGAATTTTTTCGCCTTTATTGGACCCTGATTCGGATACAACGGAGGCTGCACGAGAAGGTGGTCGTGCTGCTGCGGGAGTACCGTCAAAGAGAGAAGAAGAGTCGCGACGGTGTAGGCTTTTCAGAGCTGACGACGATGACACAGATGTATGAGAACTTGATTTGATCCCAGCCTTGCGCTTGTACTATAGAAGACGGTATCGGAATTTGGTAAAAAGGAGGGAATAAAGCAGAAACTCGCACCAGTTCCAACTCTTGCTGTTTAGCATCAAGTGCAATGTTCAAGCCCTGAATATCCTCCTTATCTTGACCATGTTGCTTCGTGAGCTGGACAATTTTGATCTCCTTGTCTGCACTCTCCTGCTGCATGTCATGCACATGTCTTTTCAACCTCTCCGTCTCATTCTCCAACCATTCATTACGCTCTTGGTGAGATTTCAAGTCAGCATCGACGTCAGCTTTCTGACTAACCAGATCTTCAAGTTGACGCCTCATGCCGCTTTTCGATTCAGTAGCCTGGCTCAACGCACGAGCGTGCTCATTGAGATCAGCGATAGTGCGTTCATACTCGTGCTTCAGGTCGCCCATTTCATCGCGAAGATTCTCAACTTGAATTTTTTGAGCACGAATCCTTTCCGTATGATGACCTATTTCCTCGTCACGTTGGTGGATGCCACTCTCAAGGCGGACGATCGTCTCAGAAGTGGACTGGCGTTCTCGTTCAAGCTGATCAATACGATTTTCAGACTGCTTAATCGCATCCATGAGACCTCCAATTCGGTCACATTCTTGAGAGAGCTTTTCTTCGAGCTAAAAAAACAAGAGCAATATATATCAATTTCAACACGGAGTGATTTGAAGGAAACCACGGCCCCACCTTTCCACGTTCTTTTTCAAGATCCTCTTTTTCGTCCCAGAGTTCGTGAAGCTCACACTCAATTTCATGTTTCTTATTCTCACTCTCATTCCAATCCTTCTCAAAGTGATTGGCGCGCTGCTCGACTTCATCGCACCTTTGTGCAAGTTCATCCCGTTCCTGCGTCACCTCTTCCTTCTCCCTCCTAGTCCTCGCTATTTCTTCTTCCAGCCGCTTCCTTGCCTGCTGCAAATCTCTCATTTTATCTGATGCCACCTCAGTGTGTTTCCACTGCGCCTCCAGCTCGCTCTTCATGATATCATATTCTTCGTTCTTGACCTTAAACTCCTGTCTCAACGAATGTAACTGTTCTTCAACCTGGGTCTTCTCAACTTGCACCGATTCTAATTTCACGACCAATTCTGCCTTTTCCTGCTCCCAATTCATCTCAGCAACACGATACGCCCGTCGTTCCTCTTGCACCTTCTCTTCCCTCTCGTCCACCAACCGTTTCAACTCGTCCTCATCAACACCTCCCAGACTCACATTTCCTAGCGTATCAATTTCTTCCCTAGCCTCCTTCAACCTATCAACAAGGTCTTTCTCACTCTCATCTTTCTTCCACAACATCTCTTTCAAATTCACAACCTCTGCCAAACGTTCCTTCATCAACGCTCCCAACGTCCCAATCTCATTCATCATCATTTTCTCTCTATCCTCCCAATCCTTCTTCTCTTTCTCCAACCCCGCAATCTGACGATGAAGCATCCGTAAAGCCTCACCACTCGCTTCATCCATCACGCTCCTCTCCATACTCTCCTGTCTCGACGTATCCACCTCTTCTTCTAATATCCTCACAGCCTTCTCCAGCTCTTGTACCTTGTTTTTCCACTGCCTCAGTGCACTCTTTCGCTGATTCTCTTGTTTCTCCATATCAGTCAATCTCTTCCCCAACAGTTCAACCATCTCATCTTTGGCCCGAAGGTCCGCCTCAAATTGCGAACAAATTTCCGTCTGTAGCGTCAATTGCGCTTGAAGAGAGTAAATAAGATTTTCTTCCTTCGACGTCTTGCGCACATGCCGTGGTGCACCCGCAGGTGGCGTAGTAGGTATCATCGTTTGGGGGGTATAATACGTATTCGCATTCGCATTGAAAGGATCAGGTTCAGTGGCGCTAGTATAACTTTGAAGATCCACAGAGGATTCGTCATGGATATCGATTTCAGGTGTAGCCGATTCACGTTTTTTGTCGAGTGTCGGGGAGGAAGCACGTAACATGGGCTGAAAAACGGTATCGCTCGATGCACGATGATGATGATAACGCCTTCCTCCTCCTCCTCCCGATCTTCTTCTACTTTCGCCTGTAGAAAAAGAGGCGTTGCTAGATCCTTTCCCCAACGAGTCCGTTTTATCATCTCGAGGTGACGGTGTTTTCTTGTTCATAGATTGAAATACAGTCTGTCCAAAACTGAAAGACTGACTTCGCTCATGCAAAGGGGGCGAAAACACAGGTTTTCGTTCCATTGAATGAAATATCGTCTCATCTTCATCTATGGGAGGTGCAGCCCGCTCCTTCTTCTTCTTCTTCTTCTCCTCCTCCTCCTTTTCCTTCCTCTTCCCGTTCTTTGTACCAGGCTTAATAAAAGGCGTAGACGTCATCTTGCCCTCATCAGAATCGACGACACCTGTCACCAAAAAGTCCAAATCGACAGCACTATCATCACCAAGCAAAGGGGTGTCAACATCAAAACGCAATCCAGCACCAGGACGATCCACATCCAACGATCCATTCGCATCAAAATCTGGAGGTTCCATAGGTCCAGACATCATCATATCAAGATCACTCTCCGAATCTGCAGGCGTACTAAAAATCTCATTCAAAGTTGGTCGAGATCCAGGTCCAGGAGCAGAAGCAGAAGCAGGAGAGGACACTTTCGATGTGGGTGTACTCGTATGACTCGATCCCAATTGATTCAATCGATCCACAAACGCCACAGGATCATATACACCATCATCATCAACTTGAGAAAACGGAGAAAAAAAATTCTCTCCTATCGATTCTTCTGGACTACTCATCACTTTGAAGGCATCGTTTGGAAAGAACCGTACGTTCTGTCCTGTTCCCGGTGTTTTTGGATCACGTAAAATCGATCGAACAGACCCTTGGGTTCGATTTTCCACAGTAGCAGCAGCGGCAGGAGATTCGAGACAAGGTTGCTCATTATTCCCAATCGAACGAAACGATTCTTGTGACTGACGAGGCTCATGTTTGCGTTGCAATGATTGTCCACGAATAGATTCAGCCGTTGGACTTGACGTTGACACCCGTGACGCTGTTTGGGTGTCGTCAGATCAAAAATACATATATTACACACACATACATATACACATACGCACAAGATGGTTGTTGTGGACCAATCCCAAACGGCAAACTCCCTCTAATCTTCTTCGGTAACAACTTGAGCGAACCCGAATATCCACGAACAGAATCTGGGTCTTTATTATCACGTTTAAACAACGCACGGCGTGGTGGCGGTGAAAGCGGAGGAGGAAAAATGGGTTGTGTAAATGATGAAGGAATCGGTGGTAATGGTGGAAGTATCAATTCCGATTTCCGCGAGAATCCATTGTCGTTGTCGTTGTTACTAGTGTCATGACCATCTTGTGAAGAATCATGATTGACATCCGACATATCAGTCAAGATATTCATAACCTCGGTATGACTTTGGTTCATCATCGTCACATCCATATCCATAGACCCCTGTCTCGAGCTCAAGTTCGATACCACATCTTCATTATGATGATGATGATAACCAACGCTGTTCGTCATATCCAAACCAAACGTCCTCGTCTGAAGGCCAAGACCCTGTTTCGACATCGTCGTCAAGGAATTTAAGGATGATCGTTCTTGTTCCTGTTCCTGTTGTTGAGACGAGTCCTCCAAACCATGTCTCGAAGACGTCGACCTAAGCGCTGAACTAAATCTAGCCCACATCCTTCTTCTTCTTCTCCTTCTTCAATAATACGATACGACACCGTAGACACAAAGAAAAAGGACAGAAACAGCACTTGCAAAAATGCGCGCGAGCGTCTGTCCGTGTGCGTGTGTGTGCGAGAGAGAGAAAGAGAGAACAGGGAATACAAGTCTACGTTCCAAATTTATCACAACTTGAACTTGAACCACGTGCCGAGAGCTATAACGGCTGTGCTTAGTTTTTTTTTTTTTTTAAGGAATTACGACCCAATTTTTTTTACCTGCTCACTCCACTTTCAACATTCACACCTGACTTGGAACGACACCAGCAGATCATTCCCGTAGCTCGAGTGTAGTCAGTAGTGTACCACCATGTACCTCGCCCACCGCGTCTTGGCACCTGTTTGCTTGTTGTGGTATATAACTATGAACCAGCATAGATATTCGCAACAAGGTTGACAAGAAGAGGAGAGAGAGGGGAGGGAGAGTTCTGTGGTTATAAAAAGATAAAGTAACTCAGAAATCACCCAAGTGGTAGACAACTATATTACATTACCTAAAAGATAAAGTACCTCTACAAAGTAAATAAGTGTTCGGTACTCAAACAGAAAGTGCGACAACATACCTCAGACGTGGTAGACGACTGGGGGGGGGGGGGAACACCCCCAAGGGTCATCCATAAAAATAAGCAAAACGGGGGATAATAAGGGGTGTTAGACTTGCTCAAATTTAAACAGTCCCCAATCTCAAACCCCAAAACCTCAT
>Ga0153959_1000293_pt1 | contig 27174 bp, 35 predicted proteins | sample TSFL043MetaG_FD_104685 | JGI IMG/M metagenome (GOLD analysis project Ga0153959, IMG submission 104685) | Attine ant fungus gardens microbial communities from Florida, USA - TSFL043 MetaG | ecosystem: Host-associated > Fungi > Mycelium > Unclassified | place: USA: Florida, Wekiwa Springs...
GAGCATACCAACTTGACAGAGTACAATCCTTGTGTGTCCAAGTGGATAAAAATTTCGCATATTAACTCAGTTGGAAGAGTACATATTGTTAGTTTCTTTGAACAACCGAGGGAGATGAGAGAGATAGCAGTACGGATACACAATGAAAGCTTTTGCGTGCTGGCCCACATAATGGGATGCAAAGGTGTACAGTGATGACATAATACTTAGATCTTGACTTATGATGTCGAAGCCTTGACTTTATTCTATCGCTCGTCGTTTCTTTCTCATAATCACAATTGTGCCTTATAATTTAAGCAGCGCCCCAGATGGGCCTCTAGTGATTTTTCTTCTGCCAGCATCAGCGGAAACACTCACCACTTGCTGTACGTCAACTTCCACCATTTGTATTGTGTTGACTCTGCAGAAAAAACTTCTAGGTTGAAAATTCATATCAGATAGGACACCCAGTACACCTAAAAATGCAGGTTCGAATGAAGTCTTCGCAAAATTCTCGCCCTCAGTAGCTACTGCCACTATCCACGATGATGGACATACCACCCTCATCCATATAAGTTTCGCCATAGGCATACCAGTCGCATTTCACGGTCTGTGGTGTCAATGTCCCTTCGATCCTTGTTCGCTCCTGTTATTGGGCCCAGATATCTCAAATTTCAGTTAGGATCATTCGGACTCCGGTGGATCTAGCCTACCTCAGCAGCCGCCAATTGTTATCGAACAGTGACAATCACCTTCGACTATGGTATTGAGCTGGTGTTATACTTGTTTCTGCGGTATCGGTATCTGTGGTCTTCCTTAGGGGCGTACGGGAGGTGCCATGCGGTGAAGGGCACCAGAGTCTACGGGACTCTTGCTGAGAGTGAATCAACTCCAACCCCGGCCTCCGATTTTTACTCCCAATAACACTCACAAAAATGTCTGATTCTCGCTCTAACCCAGTCGAGTCCGACCAAAAGAGGCAAGGCAAGAGCTAAGGGAGGAGTAGTGGTGACAAAGGATAATGTACTTATCAAATGATGATGCTGGAACTTTGATTCAGAATGGTACGCTTGCGTTCATTATCTTCTTCAGGGAATAGTTATCATGTGCGATAGAGATGGAAATGCGAGAATTATATGAGTAGGATATCATATGGTGCGGAGTCGATGGTCGCTCATAAATTGGCGTTGACTTTTGGTACTTCAAGTGATAATGGTAAGTGCTTTGGTGCCTTTGTTCGACTGTATCTGTTTTCAGCGTTGATGAGACGGGCAACATGTCCTCAAGAGTGAAAGATGTAGTTCTCAGTTCTCGCTCTGCCCTGGCATATCTTTACCCTATCCCAGGCGACTTCAGTTAACAACGGCGGTTCTGTGACGTATTAAGCATCCTCCTCGAACGAAGTAGCATTGTCAATCAGACACCCTCCATTGGTTGACTCTTGTTCTGGGCGATCGTACATGTATGGAACTTCGAACACCGTCAGGTTCTCATCTTTCCTGCCACATTCTATCCTGTCCATCTTCCCGTTTACATCTCAATCAAGTCGTATGGGACTCATCGTCCGCTATACTTCGACACCTAAAATGCTCTTTTTGCAGAAAGGAGCCGATGTTGCGGTGTCAAAGATCGCACAACGACGTGATGCTAATATGGCGAGTATCATGATGCGAGTGTGTGTGATTGAAAGGAAGGGATAAGGTGATGCAGAATGTGATTGGGGAGATATTGGAACATAATTAAGAGTTGCTTGGGTTAATGGGCGTGGAGTATATTTGAGTTGTTGAAGAATGAAAGGGTGAAGATTTGGATGCTGAAGGGAGATAAGATCGAAAGTGCCATATGTATCGCCGGGTCGACCAAGTTGGTGGCGAGAAACCAATAGAATAGATACATGGAGTAGTGAAGTGTGAGTGATTTTTGTATGATTTCAGGGTTGGATTCATTGCTGGACTTCACTTTCTCTATCAATATGTAATAGCTGATTGGTTTTCATGCAGTGTAGACATTGAATCGGGCAAAAGACCAGTTGGAGTTTTTCCAGAATAAATTGGACTGTTGTCCAGTCATCGACAAGGAATCGTTACAGGCTCGTTTGACTTTCCTGTCCCTAGTATCGTTAAGGCATTTCACTCTTCCAGACTACTTGTGCGTAACAATCCACGAATAAAGATAAGCAATGGAGTTCAACGCAAAGAGGGAAGCTTTGAGTCCTCGTGGCCATGTGAATGTGAATAGTTGTCCAACAATGTGGCTGGATTTAGTACACAACCATGTTGTGGGTCTTTGAGTGGGGTTCCCCGGAAGCCAAACAAATCGGTCGGGACGAATGACCCTTGGAGGTATTAATGGTTCAATAGAGATGTAGGATGGTGCGTATACCGGCTCAGCGGAAGTGAGTCTGTCAAACAATTTAACCATCTTTTCCAGATATTTTAGAAGAGTAGCACTCTTTCATACATGTCCGGTGGTTTTTGTTCGAGAGGAATCACAATATGAAAAATTGAGGTCATCGTAAGCTTGCATTACAGCTACGCCTAATTAGGTTTCGGGTTCACAAGAGGGGCGTAAGCTCTATTTCTGAGGTCGTGAGTCGTGGTGTAAACGAGATCATTATGAAAGGGTACTTGAAGAGCGATATCTCATCTCTCACAATGGGTGCTAGAGTTCACGACAGCAACAGTCGCAACTGCGTTTCTCTACGGTCCCGTCAACGTGATTACAGTATTTCCTCCACAAGGAGCTCGGCGGCTATTCTTCTGAGCTGAGAATAGGTAGGGAGCCAATGTTCGGAAAGTCTTCAGTTGAGATGACACACACAACCTTGGCTCGAATATTCCTTCGTGAGCTAGATCTCGTTCCACTCCTGTGTGGAAGTGAATGTCGTGACCTGATTCATAATGCATGTCCCGTCGTCTATAAGAAACAAGAATTGGATTATATTGACAATTGAGTTTGAATGTGGCAGGTGGGGCGGAAGAGCGAAAACTTGTTGTAAACGAGTCTCGTCTCAATCACTTCTATTAATTTCCATCTAATATCATAGAGATGAAACACAACTCATTTTTTGTGTAGCACTCGACATTTCCAACATCAACATTAATATCATACACACAACCCAGGCTCCTGTAAGCTTCAACCATCCAGGATCACGGTGCCTACTGACGGAGGAGAAAAATAAATCATGCGTCTCCCTATTGTTGGCTCCCACTCCATTGGCAGATATAACAACATCCCCGCCTGCCCGCTCAAGTGTATGAAGAGCACCCTCCACCTCTTCGTTGCTCAAAAGGAGAACCTATGTTCAAGGTTTGCTTCTAGCCCAATCACAAAGATGGATGGTATAGAGCAACAATCATTCTTTACACTCGGTCCAAAACTTATTTTTTTCATATAAAAAAATCAATATTTTGGATTTTTTTTTAGCAGCCTGTACACTAGTCTTAAAATCTCGGCCCGTTCACATCACAAATAAATCTCTGATTCGGTTCGCCCAGAAAGCGACCGATCTAATAAATTGATAGTTGAATAAACGTATAGCTGTTTTTCTAAATATAGCATTCTCACCGTTGAAGTTGTGGATCCATTGCGTTAGGTTAGTGTCATAGTTAAGGACCTACCCAGCCATTGTGTTTCATATCCCAAGAATCTACTGAGCTACTCACTACAACTCCGCTCCACACAAAGGTAAGAAGACGTTCGAAATACAATCACACCAGACAAATGCATCAAGTCATCGTCTAATCCACACAATCCCCCTTCCGATAACCTAACGAAGAGCTATTCAGCTAGAAAGGAACATCTTGCCCACACATTTTACGCAGGGAATCAATCCTACATCAGTATATACCCAGGTTTCTGCTCGACTATAATTTTTCAACTCCCAATCCCCGGTGACCGGTGAACTCCACACTGAAAGGAATCGACAACATGCCCTCTTCGATTTGACTGCTTCTTCTCATGTTCAATATTAACGGAGATAAAGCAATGCTTCGGAAACTGCAACTGTCGTTCCTTGCACAGGCACAAAACAAGCATTTTGATCTTCTTTTTTTTTGTTACAAGAAGTCCAACGATCGCTTCACCTCTTCGTAACGGCTTGCATGTATCTTGGACGGAGGGAACATCCTTTTTTTCTCCCCACTACAACCTCAAAACTCCTATGCCCCGTTATTTCTTTGATCACCCACAGAGATGGAGTGGACTCGATCCGTTATCCTCTCTCTCTTCCTAGACGTCCAGCTTCCAACATCAAATCGAAACTCACTTTGTTCGAATCTGACTTGTTGTTGCCTTGTATGGACATGAAGCGCTCGACCGTTTCTTCTTGTCACTTGTACGGAACGCCCCGTGCTGATTCAACTCCAATTTCTCTCCAGAGGCAAGTCACCATCCGGTAAATTTTTTTTCGCAGACACACTTCAGCAGCAATGCACGATAAATGTCAAACTGATCACGTTCCAGACTGACAACAGATGAAAACAAATCACATTAGACGTAATGATAACCCAGAACATAAGAAGATAGTGGTCACGAAAGAAGACAGGACGAATCTGAGAAAGAGGAGTGAGAGAATGTCAGAGGTGGAGAGAAAGACGGAAAAGCAGCGAGAGAAAACAAAAAGAGAAAAAAAAGGTACCGCTTAGGGAAGTTACGGAAAACAAAAATGCCCACTTAACCCCATCAACAATTCTCAGCGGGGAAAGCCGTTCGAGAATCCACGAGCGTCTGTACTATGAGTTCCCGAAATGCCGACACTTGATCCTGCCAGTCGATCTGCAAGACCATCTATTTGATCTTCCTCTGGAACTCTATCTTGTCCCTCCAATGCACCCTGAATGAGCGACCTCGTGTCTTCCCAACTCCGTCTTCGTGTACTTGGACTCGTCATGGTGGTTCCCAAGCTAGCTGTTCTCGAATGACCCCTTCTGATCCCAGTCGGACTAGTGGGAGAATATGGTGATGGTGAAGGCGGAGATTTCGGTAACGATATATTGGTGTTGATGGCAGTGGGGCCAGGTATGACTCTCTCAAGCCCTGCATTTATACCGTTAACATTGACACCAGGATAATCTTCTATCGTCGCCTCTGAGGGCGTTGTCGGCAGAGACGATGCTAGAGCTTTACCCTCTTCCGAATCAGCATCAAAGAGCTCAGGTGGAAGACGCTCATTTTCGATATCAGATTTACGACTATTCTGAAATGAGAGTTATACTTGACATCGAACATCGTAAATACTTACGCATCGTCGAAGCCTTGAATGGCTTCTTTTAGGCCTTCCATTCCAGATGCCAAAGTACCATACGGTAGTTTTCCTGAAGCAGAGGCACTCTTGAGTTCTGAGACTTTTTCTGATTCCTCTCTATGATTGACTAGTCAGTGTTTGGGATAAGGTAGAAAACGAAGTGGTACATACCGAAGAAGAGCAAACACCCTTGCCATGCGACCAACAGCCATAATCTTATTTTTGATGACCTTTCTCCGTTCAGCTGAGTCTTCTGGAGCGACTTGTTGTGAAATCAGAGCAAGTTCCTCGTCACTTTCTTCCAGCTCTTCCTTGGTGCACGTGTTGAGGACAGCAACGAGCATGTCAGTGACTATTGTAGTTGGCTACTGAACAGCGACGTTTGAAGTAAAATGTGAACGTACTCTTTTCACCAACGAAGGGTAGGGACCATGTGAAGACATCCATGAAGTTCGGTAGCCAGTAGGGATGGGGAGTACAATTAAATTGTCTGATGTTCATGACATTACTTTCATACTTGAGGACAGCGGCCTTGTTATTGTATACATCGAGGTAATTTGGCGCGGAAAAGATGGTCATCACGGAGGGGAAACCAGTTGTTTTCGTCTTGCGGTACATGCGATACCTGGTCTCACTTTCAGACTACATATCAGTAATGAGACCTCGTACGTACCCCGCATCTTGAGCCTCATGTGCACGAATGATAGATAGCAGATTATTTCGCTCAAGGAACTGGCATGCGGCCTGATAACTAGTAGTAGAAAAATCAGGAAAGGCAAGCAAAATTCAGCGAAACACTTACGTGAAGAAAAACGAACAACCACGGACGTGATTATGTACAAAGTTTTCAGAGGTTTTCTCCGAACCAAAATCTTCCATAGGATCAGACCAGAGGATATCACACATTATGCCATGCGTGGGTGGTTCACGGAAACGATCAATCTAAGAAGAATGAGAAATGATTTACAACAAGGTCAAGCGATACGTACTGCACGAATGTCATCCAGAGTATTCAGTTCTGGCGACAAACCACCGTGTATGCAGAGAAACTGCTTATTCATGATAGCTGCCAGCGGCAGGGCACAAAAAGACTCCATACATGCGTCATATACGCGTTCAGTGTACTTGTGCTTACCTGTGGAGTATGGAGATCAGCTTGTCGTGCTGAACCACAAGACTCACATTCAAGCTTGAAGGTAAAGTAATCTGTCAAATGACGACATTCGTGATTTCCACGGAGGAGAAACAATGTATCGGGGTACCATATTTTGAGGGACCAGAGGTAGAGGACACACTGACAAACGCCATGTCATATGATATGTCAGGCTGGACAAGCAAAGTTGCACTCACTTCAATGCTGAAATAGCCTCTGTCGACATAATCTCCTAGGAAGAGATACCTGGTATCTGCGGGACTGCCACCGACTTCGAACAGTTTCATTAGGTCGTACTGGGATCACGATATCAGGATCACGATCGGTATGATGAAAAGCTGAGAACTGACATATTGACCGTGTATGTCGCCGCATACTGGCCAGGCCGTCACAAAGATGCTCGGTGCAGATTGAAAATATAGTAAGATACATACCAGTGATAGGCGCATCGACTTCAAGGACGTTGAATTCTTTTCGCAAGAGCTCGGTTCCCTGTTCCAAGATCCACAAAGCTTGCTCCTCTGTCAACCGTCCTTCTCGATAAAAGTGGTTTTTGAGAAATGCAATGTCCGGTTTTGTGCGGTCTTGCCCGCGATTGGCGAAAAACTGTTCTGGCGTGGGCTTGAACATGGCTGGGGCCTGAACCTACAAGTCGCCGGATGATAAAGAGGTTATTACTGGGAAAAGGAAGTGTAGCCATCGTACATCCTTGATAACTCGCTCTTGAGTGCTAATGACACTACCGTCGTCGAGCGTATGCTGTGTAAAGTCGATATCTGTGTGTGCATTCCTGTCTTGGATCTGTTCGATGGCCTTCTCGAGATGGGTGCTCATGGCTTGGCTCGTGCGATGAGTTACACAGTCCACGGGGAGATCAGAGGAGGCTCTGTGGCGATGCGAACGGAAACGTGATGACTGATCAGCTGCTTGACGGCACAAATATGCATATATATTGTAATCTACCGGCCAAAGTACGCAAAAAGCACATGCTTCGCTACGTTAAACCCAAGCAACGACAGTATGTACGCAGTGAACAGCGGCAGAAGAGGCGACAGAAGGAGCTCAGAGCGCACCAAGAAAGGCAGAGCTGGGGTCTCATTAACACTGATATCTGCCGGTGCTGCTTGACTTACCGCTGAGACCAAGGTAGACACCATATGTGTACTGGGCGAATCTGCAGCGATCATGTCAACAGTCGTGTACCAGACCATGGGCCGAAACCTACCCAGCCAGATACAAGGTATTGCCGAGCCAAAGACAGATCCAGTTGTCCTTCAGGATGATGGGAAGCAGGAAAAGTTGTGCAAGGTAAAGTGTAAGGTATAAAGGAAAGAATGCGTTTGTGTGAACATCAAATACATAGGCATACTCCACGAATGAGTCTGCTGGTGTCGAATGCGAGGGTGGAGACAAGAGCATCCGGTTGGAGATGAACCTTGCGAAATCCCAATTCCATGGACATGAGATTGAATATCAAGCTCACCATAGGACTGTTGCGACGACAATTCCAGACAACAAGAAATCTCGTAGAATCATGAACAAAACAAGGCTGAGAGTTGCCCACAGCCCGATTCTGTACACAACCCCCCATGCAAGGGCAGCAACTGGAATAGTTCGTGGTAGGACTTGACGAGCAATAAACTTATGGCGTACCGGTAAGACATGCAGCAATAAGGACCAGAATAGCTGGGTCATCTCTGGCCCACGTATTCTTTGTTTCTAGTCAACATTGTGAGTTTTTGGACACACATGATCGGATAATCCGTACGCTTGTGGAAGTAGACATTGCGGTACCTGAACAAAGTCAATATATACCCGGCCAAAAACTGCAGACTCACACGCGCCGGGGCGCTAGACAGAGATATGTGAGCTGCCAGGCAGCCAGTTCAAAATCCTGCGAAACTCAACAGAGTCCATATCGTGAAGAACGTCTCCTTACCATCTGCTGAAGCCGATGTATCCTCCTGAATATAACGGGTATATTGAGACTTGTAGCTGAGCGGTTGGACAAGCCGCCCTCTTCAGGAGAGTAGGTCGAGCTTGTCGGCAGAATCATCGCATCTGGTGCCCTTATCCGTCGGAAAGCCAGCCTAGAAAATAACAGATTTGAACGCAGGATGATCTACTTGCCCGGACTGAGTTTGAAATAATTCGGGCGGAGTCCTAAATCATGAGTGTTACAATCCCTGACAAGCACCCATACATTTGCCACAACCAACATGGCTGAAGAAGATAACGAGATCCTGGACTGGGGTAATGAAGGTATTCTCCCGCTCATAGCCTTTTTCCTAGTCGGCTTTTGACTCCAGTATATGACAGACGATGTTGTTTCTCTCGGAGACGAGGATGAAAGATTGACCCTGGAGGACTCAGTTCTGCCCAGCGCCACTTCTCAGGTGGCGCCTACCCCCTCACCTTCTTTGCCGCCCGAGGAACCTCCCTCGGTTCAAACCACAGACCAGAAACCCGAACCACCTGCAACAGAGCACAACAAACCCCCGCCGACTCCTTCCAACCAGCCCAGTCACAAGTTAACAATTCCCACCAGACTAACGCATGCCCTTCCTCCAAAGCCTGTCACAGCCAGTATTCCTTATGTTCCTCCATCCGACCCTACAATCGTAGAAGCAACAGCAATGGCATCTAGGCCCAAAAAGGTCGACACCTCTGGTCATGAGCTCCAGGACGGGAGTCGGTATGATCATGTCGGACCTCTTCCACCTCAGTGGGAGATACGTTTTTCCCGTGATAGACCCAATGAATTCTACTACTATGACCTACGGTACAAGGTCTCAACTTGGGATCGTCCTGTAAGTCCGGTCCACCTACTTGGAGCAACTTCTCGCTCCTGACGATTTGGCTAGTCTACTTCTGGTCCAAGTGCCACAGATGTCCCTGTGGCTCTCTCCCACAATGATCGCCATTATCGACCTGATAATAGACACAACTTGAACCCTGCGAGACGATACGAGGGTAATGGTGACTCTGATGGTCGTCAAATTCGTCATCATTCAGGTACAACTGGACGGTCTCCTGAGAGAGGGCGTGACCGTTCAAGATCACTTACTCCTCAAGGCAGGGATCGCGTTCATGGTAACCAGCATCGTGGCAATAAACTCATTGGGCCGCAAAAAGAAAAAGAAAACACTGCCGCTGACGCGCCGAAGAACGATAATCGGCTTTTGTCACCACCACCTGCCACTACTCAACATCTTTCGAGAAGCATGCGGCGGCAAATGAATCGCGCCCAAAACCAGCCCAAAGATGACCGTGCAAGAGATACCCAAGCTGAAGAAGTTCCCCATGTCATACAGCATAAGGAAGCTAGCAGCAAGGGTCACAATAACAATAACAATCCTACATATCCGTCTGATCATACCAACACAACAAATTCCACTCTAAGTACGTTATTACCCCTTTTCCTTCGTATTTACGGCACCGATACCTGTGTCGTCATACCTGGGGCAATATTCCCTCCACATTGCCTAGCATGCTTCGCGCTGCTCACTCTGGGACATTCTATCGGGGTTTTCGCGCCCAGGACATCCATTCTTCCAGATCCTCTTCGTCAATTCTGCGTCCGGTTCTGAACCTATTTCTCTTCGTATTTAACAGGACCTCTCCCATCCCTGCCTCCACCTGAACAAGAGTCTGTCATCATCTATCAAACAAAGGTCGAAAGGGCTTTTTCATCGGAACGGTCTTCCCGCTCTTCTGAACCCAATCTTCCAGTCCAGAATCGGAGAGACCGTTCCTCGAGATTTGGTCCCGAAACCGAGAAGGCAAATGGTTTGCCAGCAAAGCCCATTACGGCTCCTGCTGACTCTTCAGCTAACTTCTCGCATTTCATAGAGGCTCAGCTTGAAAGGCGTTCGAATCCTCATACTTCTTCAATGCAGGCTCGAGCTCCAGAACCTCCTTCGACGTACCCACCCCATAGTGATCGAGGACGAAGATCTCCCGTGAAGAGTGAGAATTCAACCCCAGTACCCTGTAAGCAGTGATACTTATTTGTGTTATGATCACTTGACAAGAGCATCCATAGTGCGCAAGCGACAGCCATTGCCTCCTCAAGACGAGGAATTTAGGGAAGCTGGAAGAGTAAGACCTGAAGTTTCCAATCAGCGCCCAAGAGATCTTCCTCCATCTCAGTCACCGCTCACCTTCCATGGCTGGAAAAAGACAGACAGAGAGATCGACGGATCTCTACAGCAATATGAAGTCCATCGAATCTATCCCAGGCGAGAAGACACGCACGAAGACGGATACAATCAACCTTCATCTGGGTTCCGTGATTCAGCATCGGGTTATGATCGAGGGCATGAACAAGATCGGCCAAGAGTATGGCAGCGAGGGGATAATTTGATGAACCAGGACAGAAATTATGGGGTAGCTGTAGAGACGCTACCTCCCGCCCATGACAGCCGTTTGGCTTATCAAGACCAGGAACGCGACCCTCCTTCGAAGCCTCGCGCAATGCATCAAGACTCGACCTACGTCATCCCAGGACCGCTTAGTACTAGTCTTCCTGCTAGCCTTCCTCAATCAGCCATCAGATATCGTGATCGGTCATCACCTCCCCATCTCTCTAGGTCTGAGTCTCGACAAGAAAGTGACCCTCATCCAGGGTCCACGCTGCCAGTCGTTTGGCAAGAAAGCAGGGCAGATAAGCCTCAAGTCCGTCCAGACCGACCGGTATGTTGTTGTTCCCTGCACGTTTTCGAATTAGCAACTAAAAAGAACAGGCTACCCATGAACTTCGAGGACGTCAAGCTCCAGCATCAAGCGCAAATAGTATACCGATTGGTGTACGAAAGATTTATTCTGGGGTCGAGGTCGCTGCCAATACATCAAATCCCAAGAACGATAGGCCATCGTTTCCGGCTACTGATGTTCCTCAAGCGAGAAACCATGACAAGGAATACCCAAGGCTCTATCAGCAGGAGGTTGTTTCTAGGGTGGGCATGTTCTATTTTCTGGTATTTGGCGTTTTGAGTTAAACATGGTTTTAGCCACCTAGCGAAGATCACTATGCGCAGGTAGATGACCGATTTCACAGGACTGATAAGGTAACTGTAAGCAGGTAGCACTTTTTCCCGCCTGCCCTGACATTTTCACAGTCTTTCCCGCGAAATTCATCTATATTGGCAAATCAAACTGCGAATGTACCTTGGTCACAACGGGGCCGCCTCATGGCTCCTAGGAATGTATGCTAATAGTTCTCTGTGTACATCTGTTCTTTTGATCTCACATCTTCTCAGTCTCTCCCAGAGCGAGAACAGCAGAGGATTTGGTCAACAGGACGTAACACATCGCCCCATGGGCGGTTTAGTAATTCTACCCGTGATGTCACACCACCCCCTATGTCCCGAGAGCCGTCGTTTACTTCATCAAATTGGACACCCCCGCCCAGTCATATTCATGAGCCACCTCTACGGGTCGTGGATTATCCTGACGCACCCGGTTATCACAAACCTCCATTCCAGACTTCACGGATGGATATCAATTTGAGACAAACACCTCCAGTCCCGATCCTGCGTGATGGTCCTACACAACAAACCCACGAACGATACCACCGCCAGCAAGGGGCAGGTTTTACCAGGCCTCCTCGACCTTTGCAACTTTCTCAACCTTCTATTCGTTTGCAAAACCGTCGGGATGCATTGCCTTATTTCCACGATACAAGGCGTCCGCCAGCCCTACCTACATCCAATGGGAGTCGATCAAAGTGGAATACGATTGGAACGCCTGCGGACGAAAATCAAGGACCGCGGCTACTCAATGAGCGTATTTCAGAACTTGTGCCCGGGGTGCAGACGCGTGGTGGTGGTTTGCGACCACTGCAGGGAATTCGTCAAGATAAGGGATATCATTACGGTGAGCCTGATCTTCCCGAGGTTCGCACGCTTGGGCACCCGGAAACGCGACAGGATCACTATCCTCCCGAAGCTAATCTTCCAGAGGTTCGCACTCTCGGGCACCCGGAAACACGACAGGAGCATTATCCTCAACCTAATCCCCCAGAGGTTCGTATCTTTGGACACCCAGAAACACGACAGGACTATACTTTTCAACCTACCAAGACGTTCGAGCAGCGACTAGACAGTGCGCCTGTGCCGCGGGCAGGATCTTTACTCTCACGTATATCTCATGGAAGCACTGATGATCCCATGATGGCGCAATCGCTGCGAGACCGTGTGCAGACTGGTAATAAACGGGACAGGGACGATATGTCCAGAAGCAATCTTCTCGATGGACCCATTGAAGTAGATGATGGTGACCTTGATGTCGGAAACAGGAGACGAAAGCGTCGGCGTGCTCGGCGTGGCGGAGGACCTTAGAAATTATCATGGCCTTCCATCTCTATTCTTTCTTGCTGTTCCTACGTCCAAGCCATCCACTTCAGTCTCGTTTTTATACTCGACTTGTCTTCCCCATGCGTTTCATTCCCGACGTGCTCTGTGTGTCCTAATCTCCACCGTATCCTAATTTCCCGATTCCCTCATAGTTAATAGCAACGTCCCATCGGGTTTGGGTTACTCGACCTCAGGTCTTCGTCTCATGTGTAAAACTTTAATTCCAATCTCTTCCCTCATATCAACTCTCCCACGTTGTGCACATTGCCTAACGAGCGATTTCATTTCCTCGCAATGCGACGACTCGTTCTACAATCAGATTCTTCAGCCCACGATAGTCGTGGGTGGGCACCGAACAGCATTCACTTTTCTATTCATTGACATCTCTACCCGCTGATACAGGTTTAATTACTGCAAGGGTATCCTCATTCCAGTGGTGTTCTACATAATCCAAATCCTCTCGTGGATAGAACCACTCTAAAGCTAGGAAAAATACGCAGTCAACCAACAAAATAATTGTGTATATTGGTCCTGCGAAAGGACCCAGATCCATTGTCCTGAAATGGCAACATGGATATATTTCTCTCAACAACCGTTCATTACTTTGTGATGCACCGACATACCTCTCAATGCGTTCCATAAGTTCCATTTGACGTGAATGCATGACTGTCCGATACACCTTTTCCGTCCTCATAGCAATTTGGCACCAGTCATAAAAAGTTTTCACGCGTTTGTGGGCCTTTTCTGGATCATGTTTTCCTGCTGCAATGATCATAATGGCTTCAGAGATAGCACGGAAAACGTCTGTCGAAGAAGTCAGTCCTTTCGGTTTTTGAGATTGCTGTCATACACAATGACGACATGTTGGTCCGTGTGTCTAGATATTGCACGTACCGTCTGCTTCTGGGTCTGCGAAACTGATCATATCTTGTGGCAAGATTTCTGGCACACCTCCGACTCTGGTCGATACGACGTATAGGCCCGCACATGCCGCTTCCAGAATGGCGATTCCAAAAGATTCTGTCAAGGACGTGTTCATAAAAATGGATCCTCGGGACAAGACCTTGACCCAGAATTCTTGTTCAGATTCTCTAAGGTAAGATGCTTGTACAGATTTGGCACTTACTGAAAGCACGTCGCTGTGGCGAACAGCGCCCAGTAGTTCGATTCGATCCTGCAAGAGGTGCTTTTCACGCATCTGAAGAAGATCAATCAATTTTGGACCGTCGCCTCCTGTTCTGGCAAGCTCAAGTTTCCACTGTTGTATGTTTGAATGTAGGTAGACAACTCACCGACAACAAATCGTACGTTGGGAAAAGCGGCACATATTCGAGGAGCCGTTCCGACGAGAAGATCGATACCTTTGCGATAGGCAAGTCTCGAAAGCACGACAATGGTGACTGTTAGGTACGTGAGTTTTTTTTCTACTTTGCCTTGACGATGGGCGGGGGAAGTACACACTGGTCTCGCTTGGTTTGGAAGGACGGGGTTTGAATTGTTCTGCGATGATAGCATTTGGGATCACGTAAACGTTTCTTCGGACGGCAAGTCTGGTAGGGTCTTCTTTCTCCTTCTCGAATAACTGCCCGCGTAAGACAGTATTTTCCCGTCTGTATGCATGATCAAGGAAAAAAAATCTTGGAGTTTCCTTCCGTGAGGATGTGTTTTGTTAGCTTACCCTGTGTGAGAAACACAAATAACTGCATCTGCGTTTTTGAGTGTGGCCACTAGAAGCTTGTTGGTGAGTATACTTGCTGCATCTGCAAAACCGAAGAGGCTGTGGTCTGTGAAGATGGTTCGAATTCCCATGAGATGGGCGTGCAGAATGCTTTCATGACCCATGGATGAGAGACTGGCATGAGCATGAACGAGTCGTATGTGTTCACGGAGCAGGATCGTTCGGAGATAGGGCAAGGAAGTGAAAAAGTTGGGAAGCGTTGCGGATGAGGCAATGGGTATGAAGGGTATGTAATAGACTTTGAGACGAGGCGAAAACCAACGAATGCCCACCCGGTCGGGTTTGTGTCCGTGGGTAATTACGATAACCTTTTTTTTGAGGCCTGGTTGTTTTTCAGATTTGACGACGAAACTCACCTTGTGGCCCCGTTTGATGAGTTCTGTACTGAGCATGTAGATATGATTTTCTACACCTCCTACGTCTGGGTGGAAGAAGTCCGATACCATGCTGCTCGATGTAGGCTCATGATTGTGGGCCCTGTTCGTCTTCCAAGAGGAACACGTACGCGATGGCTAATCGTTCCATTTCCCCCCGCAAGCTCTAGTGGTGAAGACGAGCTTTCTGCGAAGCAGCCGAGTTTTTTGTTTAAGTCTATTAAGAAAAAAAAAAATGACTTTCAGGTTTAGAGAGAGAGGATCCGGTCAACAAATAGCGGAGTCAAGTCAATGGCCAAACAATCGATGTTCAATACAAAGTTCAGACATGGGCTGGATCACAGTATTTTGATTAATCAATGCCTTTGGACCTTCTCTCCATCGAAGAGATGGCTCATGATCATATTCTGTAGCTCCGAATTGACAACTGTGGTAATATATACTCATGTAAGGATAACAAAAATAGTGCAACATCAGCCATTGACTTCATGCAGTACATGTTGAAATTGATCTAATGGCTGATGGCATAACAGGTGAGATGTCTGAAACACAATGACCAACAGCGACACTCCACAGAACCGAGCTACGAAGCTGCCTGTCTGTGACACCACCACACGTCAGACATCGAGTATGAGAGAGGGATGTCACAATCATTGTCTTTTATTTTTCAACGACAAAAGGGCATAAACCAAATTAGGTCAATCGATGGGTGATTTTTTGCAGGGTCCTACATGATAATATACATATGAGTCTTCACTTCTTGCAAAAATGAGGGATAGGAAATTAGCATTGTCATCTTTCATTTGGGCTGAATATTTATTTAAACATCACGACAACAAATGAGGGTAAACAACGAATGACACAGACTTGAGCAGGAAATAACAAATACATAACCAAAATAGCAACTTGGCAAGTGGCGGGGAAGAGAGAGAGGATACAAAGACGCTACAATGATCTCCTCTCAACGCCTTGACAGAACCATGACAAAGAAGAGTAGTAGAGTAGAAACTAGTGTAGTCACCATCCGCTCTTCACGATGAAAGTGTAATAGAGCTGGCCTGAACGAGCGAAGAACAATGTCAACTATTATAGGAGCTAGGTGGACGTGCATTTGTAAAGCTGGGAAGAACATAGAGTCCACCCTGGCTTGGGATATCACCATATGTCCCATTGCAATGGCCGGTTGGAAAACTAAAGGATAACTTTCCCGACCCGGGTGAGGACAGCAACACAGACGAAGGAAGTGGAGGTGAAGGCCGTGTTGGTGGTCAGGGAAATTCATCGAGAGTACTCACTTGTGTTCAGTGTATCTATCCTAATTCTGGAGCTCGGGGTAAGTGAGGATCTGACGGATAACCTATCAGATGATCTCTGACTGCTCATACCAAGATTTGAAACATTATTGTCTAACTCGGAAGACCATGTCTCTGGCGCACTCCTTGGTGATAGTGGAAATGAGTCCTTGAGTGAGATACTGTGTGTGCCTCTGCGGTCGCGGTCAATGTGCGGCGTCAACGGAGCCCAGAGTCAGAAGGTTGGCAATTGCAATGGCATGGTTTCCAAGGAAAGAGGCCGTTGACATCACTATCTGTCGCCGTAATGACTGGCATGGATGGTGAAGAAGGATGGTTGAGGGATGGTATAGCTAACTGCATAAAAGGAATGCTGATTTCCTTTGGTAGGGTCAGACATGGAGGTATTTCTGGGACAACCTGCGAATTGAATCTCTGATGCGAGGAATTTCTTTCGGGTTTTCTAAAGCAAGCTGACCACCTCAATCCAAGACGGGTCATGAGACTTTTCACGATGCGTCAGAAATCTTAACTGATCATGGTTGTAAAAGACCAGGAAGAGTGCCACGAGTACCACAAGAGGGCACAAAAGACCGCGAGCAGATATCCTAGTTGATCCCCTCCCTTTTGACCCTCTTACCTGGATTGGACGGAAATATATGTTATGCGATGCTTAGGAGGCGAGAGAAGCAGTAATACTGGGGCGCCATCAGCAGACAGAGTTGACAGAAGAAGATAATGATAGGTCCACGAATACTACAAACAATCGAAGCCGACACATCAAAGAGGAGGAGGCAAATGGGCAAAGACATAACTCGGCTCAATTCACTGGCAATCCAACAGAAAGAATATGAACAAGCACGTCTCGGAAACTAGGTCTTAAGGGCACTCATGAGCCAAAAAATATACATCAATTAGATCAAAATCCCAAGTGTATGCCACTGTAGCACAATGGTAGTGCGTTGCTTTCCTAATCTTCAAAGGCAAAGGTTGCGGGTTCGATCCCCGTCAGTGGTTGTTTTTTGCTCTTTAAACTACATGTATCCAAGACTATTTTATTCAGGTTCTGAAACAATTTTCCAATCATGTTCATTATTGGCGCTGGCGCATCCAACAACGATCCCAACATAAAGCACCTGAAGTCAAGTTATTGATATACAGGGGTAAATGATGTCATTTTACCCCAAATTGAACAGGATGAAATAGAGAAGAGCAATTGATCGAAGCAATTAAAGATAGGAGTTGCGAAAGACAGACTTGTCCCTGACATGATAAAAGTTCCGGAAGGAGTTAATCAACCCGTTGGAGTGCGATCATAAAATGTGAAATAGTTGATAAAATGGAACATTATTAGGGAAAATTACAATAGGGATCCAGAATGCAGAATGATAGTCCAACTTTCAAAACCAGTAGATATGCAAAAGATGGACAACTCAATCACCTAATCTTATCTTCCTTATCCTTTTCTGCCACTTTCTCTGCTCGAGGCGGAGCAGCGGTACTGGAGCCTGCGGGCAGTCTCTTCGCCCTGGCAAAGATTCCGACCTCGGGGTCCCTGATGAAATTCACGATTACCATCGGCCAACTCGGATGAGCGGGCAGTTCATCATAATATTCTGGTGCCAATTTACGCAATTTTGGTAACCTCGTCCAAGGTACAGAGGGGAAATCATGATGTTCATTATGATAGCCCACATTGTAGGCAACAATGTTCCACCACCCATAGTAGCTGTATGTTTCTTGATCTTGGCCATCCCAGAGGTAGTGCTCGGCGATGAAGTGGCCGGCGCATGGATGAAGGCTACCGGCAAAGAAACTGGAGAAGAGGAAGTAGATGAGAGGCGTTGGACCAAAGACGGTGTAGATGGCGTAGTCGGAGAATAGGATGGCAAGGATGTTGAGGATGTGCCAAGAGGTGAGGGTTTGAGTTCGGACAAAAGTGGGCCGAAGAGCGTAGAAAAGGATTTGAAATGTCCTGTGGGAGATGTTCGAGACACTGAATGTTTCAGGGGGCAACGAAGAAATACGTACGCAAAGAAAACTTTGCCAAGTACATTGTTGAGAAACAAAAGCTCGAGATTGGTGGGAAGATCAGTGTCAATTCCATCTTGGCCAAGGAACTTATGGTGTTCGATATGATATTTCTAATCGATGATAAGATGACCAGTGATCATAGACAGGATTTTTGAGACAACACTCACCTTGAACGCAGCAGCATATGGAATTCCAATCGATAGATTGGCGAAGATCGCCAATGTCTTATTCTGCCATACTCGAGGAAACGCTAGATTATGCGTAATTTCGTGGATAGCAAGGAACAAGTTGTGATTTGCGGTTCCACCAATGGCATATGCCAGTAAGATAAATGACCAGCTGAACCACTTGATGTGGTATTTCGCAAGAAGGATACCAATCGAGAATTGGAGTGAGACAACCCCAAGGACGATGTACTTTGTAAGTGATTCGTAGCCCATCAACTTGGTGACCTGTGGATGTTTCTTCATAATTTCTAGACGACGCGAGCGGTGAGGCTCTTCTGTATGTAGCCAGAGAAAGTCTGCGGGGTCTTTTGGTGGCTGTAGTGGAACATCTCCCTTCCCTGGCGCAGAGGAAAATGTACGGCGTGGAGAACGACCCTCGAGGAGCGAATCTGCTCCACCAAATAGGCTATAATCTTTCATGATAGGATCAAAACCAAGGACAATATGATGAATACTGGACGACCAACCTACAGACATCAGTTGAAAGTGGAACACAAGGTGGAACACAAGAGGCACCAGACCTATTTCCAGACAGCGCTAAATTAGCTAATCAAACGGGTTTTTTTAGCCCGTCGTACGATCGGCTTGTCACGTGGTACAAAAATGGCCTGATGTGATGCTCTGCACTTTGAGAATCAACGGCCATGGCAGAAAATGAGGACCTGCTCGACAACTCTGACCTCGTTGTACTCGACAGCTCTGACCCTCTGAATCTGATTATCAACAATGCCGCCATGGGCGACGGCGATTCAACCGAAGCCCCGCCTGACTGGTCCCAGCTTGGTGCTCTTTGGCCCGAGGAGTCTGCGAGCAATCCTTCAAGCAATTCCAAACAATTCAACGAGTATATCGACTTCGCTCTGACTTCCAGCATGCTCAATGTGGATATGGATGTGTCTCTCCAAGGTATTGAGCCTAGTGCCTTGCATTTGGGCGCTTCCGACCGCCTCGACTACCCTTCCTTTGACGACACATTTCCGTTCTCTTCCTCTGCCTCACCAGCAGATATACTTGCTGCGCAGTTTCCATTCACCTTCAATGGAGGAGATGTCCTCATGGACTCTTCCGGCCTGGAGACACCAAATACCAAACCACGACGGCTGAGCGTGACATCGTCTTCGTCCTCTTCCGGACCTTCATATTCCCCTTCATTGGAGAGTGCTTCTAGCCCTAGATACCTTAGCCCCAGTGGTAGCTATACCAATGATTCAATGCACAGCTCGTCCGCGGTATCGCTTGCCGGTCTGGAAACATCGTTCGATCCCTCGCTTCCCGAACAGCCTTCTATCACGGCCAGTGGTATGGCACAATCTTCTCAGTCCTCACCTGTGACAACCACTAGTGACGCTTTTCTTGCCCCCGCTACCTCTGATCATTCTGGTGACCCAGCAGTTGAGCTTGCGCAATATGTATGCCAGTCAGCAGGTGTTTTGCTGGCTGTACCCATAAATGGTAACGGCGTTCCATTTCAGGCTGGCCAGTCATTCCCAAGTAAGGGTTCTACCTATTCTCCATTACTGGCATGCTTATTGCTCTCTGATAGCCACCGGTGCTTTACAGCCTAAATTCCCAATCTCTTGTCTGCAATCTCCTACTGCACCACAGAAATCAGATGTTCCATCAATAATTTCTTCGGCGGCATCTACGCCTCCACCATTTACACCTTCCTTTTCCTCAACTATATCCAACGAATCGTCTTTCAACTCTGCCCCACCAAGCATAGCCTCCTCTATCATCCAGCCAGCCAATGTTGCTCGTCCAAAGACAAGTCATACGACGATAGAACGCCGTTACCGCACTAATCTCAATGCTCGCATCCAGTCCCTTCGTATGGCCGTTCCGGCCCTTCGTGTCCTCGAGGATCGTGACTCAGGTGGTTCCTCCAAGAAGATCAAGAAAAACCTCAAGTCAGGTGTTTTGATTAAGTCAGCTAATGGCCCCACTCCTCATGGTGGTACAGTTGCATGTGCTCCTGGTGCTACGAATCCCTATGGTGAGGTCGACATGATTGACGAAAGAGGTTACGTCGATGGCGTTAAGGTTGCCCGGAAGTGTTCAAAAGCCAATGTCCTCGGAAAGGCCGTTGAGTATATCCGCGTGCTTAAGCGTCGTGAGCTTCGTCTTCGCGCTGAGCAGGATGGTCTCAAAGCTCTCATCTGTGGACTTGTCGGTGGTCCAGCCCTCTTGAAAGAATGGGAGCGAGAGTGGCGGGAGCGATTTGGTGGTGAAGAGCGTGATGAAGCTCCTCTCGATAGCGCTGAAGGTGATGACGAAGGAGATGACGATGACGATGACGACGATGACGACGATGAAGGGGAGGGAAAGAAGAGGAAACGAGCTAAAGTTGAAAAGGACGCTTTACCTTTGCCTAAGAAGGAGCCCAAGTCAGCGTCGAACGTTCTGCTTGATGGCCATCCTGAGAAGAGGAAACGAGGGCGGCCAAGGAAGATGCCTCTTCTCGTGCCTACAGTTCCTGTCCAATCTATGCCTCTGGCCAATACGCCTGCTGTCACGCACTCAGAACCTCAGCACCAATCACAACAATACCTCCTTGCCGTTTTCGTACTATTTTCCTTCTTCAATTCACCAGTTACATCTTCAAATTCGCACTCTACTACTCAGCAAGGTCATGGACACGTCCTTTCGTCAACCCCAGTTCCACTTGCTTATGCACCGGATATTGTATCACAATTTAACCCTCCAGTAGTGACTACAGTAGCCTGGCGTGACTGGGTACAGATTGCACATCTGGCTATAACAATACTCTTGTTCATCAGCGTCTTGGCGAGAGTCGGAAGTAGCTTCGGTTTGACACGTCTTAGGAAGCTTGTCAGGAGCGATCCTGGGGTTGTCGACAAGGAAGACGTGAAGAGAAAAGTCGAGATGGTTATTCTCGCGCGAGGTAAATCCAACTTTTGGACTGATTACCTAATGCTGATCTGGTTGCTCGAACTTCTAGATGCGGTACAATCATTTACATATGGGCTCACCTTATATCGATCCCTCCCTTCGTCTACCTCACCTATTATCCGTGCTCTATACATCTATGCTCTTGCTTCATCTTCATTCACTCCCACTCTTACGCGGCCCGTCCTTCGCATACGTGCTCGTGCCATCTGGTCATCTGCCCCTCGTGTTGAGAAGAAAGACCAAATTATTCTTTCTTTAACTCTTGAAAAAGTTTACGCTGTTCTTCCCAATATTGCTCTCGCTGAAGGTCTGAACGTTGTTGATGCCATTGCCGAGTTCCTTGTAAAAAGGAAGCTCGGTGAGATTCTAGGAAGTTGGTTTGTTCATGAAGTCAGCAGCTCGAAAGGAAAAATGGTCCCGGATCAATCATCAGAAGATTTGGGGACATTGCTTGTAGCTGCGAATCATCTCGGAGGTGAGGTTGCTGTGTTGGCTCGGAATGTCGAGTGTATCAGTGGCTTGCGCTCTGAGACAATGTCTACAACGAATGCGGCTCCTCTTGTATGGAAGGCTATGGTTCCTGGAGAAAGCATTCTGGAGGAGGAAGATAGTGACGATTCAGATCTTTCGTCGCTTTCGGCTTCGATTGATTCATTAGATCATGTTGTGTCCGATGATGACGACACCGACGACAATGATGAAGGTCAAGTGCCAAGTACTATCTTTCGTGCACTTGTTTTGTACCGTTCTCTCTTTTCTGCGTCTCACCCTACTCTTAAAACCTTTAGTCCTGGTCTCGCACGTCTACCGACGATTTCCGTGGAGCCACCTTCGCCAACGACACCGACTCTTGTCCGTCGTCGTAACATAACCCTTATGTCGACAAAGCCTTTGGAAAGTTCGTCACTGTCCGTCACTGCACCTTCAGAGCAGCAAAAGAAAATGCACGCGCTTCGTAAAATTTTGGGTAGTCGCGTGTTCGAGAGATGTGGAGAGAATATGGAAGATGCGAGGGATAAGGTGGTTGATATGCTGGTTGATGCAGAGCGACAGTCGTTGCGTGCTCGAGTGTAATATATGGTGTTGGACACTTGTTGAATATCTATCTTGTTATAGGAGATTCATCATGAGTTGTATTTCCGATCTACGTAAGTTATGCTGAGATCTAGTACCAGTAAAGAATACCGGTAGAGCTGTGATCAATCACCGTCAGAGATATGCGGAAGGGGTCGCCGAAAGACAACTGCTTCATTGTCCGCCCTACCAAATTGTATGAATGGTATAAATTCACACGCGAGGTAGGCACGAGTGGAAGGAAGGGAGTATATAGATGTTGAGTGGGTGACTAAGCTTGGACCGTTCGGCTGTATTGACTTACGGTAACGAGACAAAATTGGGGTCCGTGTACCATAATCTCTGCGTTCTTGTCAAGGTTGCCTTAACTTTAGAATAATAGGACAATTGATGATCAGGTTTTTTGCGACATTCATATGAATCTCATTCATTAACACAAGCAGCAACATAAGCAGCGCAAGCTGGCCAGTTGTCTCTTACTTTTCGTCCTTTTGACGACGTATCTATTTGTGACAGTTAGAGGGCAAGAAGCCAGACAACAATGGGCGTACAATCCACTGTTGCTTGCGTTGATTCAGCTTCATGGTTCTTTAGTGGTAGAGAACTCACTCATTATGATAACTATCAGAGGAATCAGAGAAGATCATACTACCAGTGTATGGTGCCCTTCGAGATATTTGTCCGCCAGCAGGCTGGCTATATATAAAACGCTGGACCAGAGCGAGGTGGTCTTTAGTAGGGAGGCCAATAGTGACTTGGGCCACGTTATAAGAGCATGTCATCTGCTATGCATTTCTTGTATGAAGATAAACGCCAAGCAGAGTGTTAGAAGGAGTAGAGATTTAATAGATCACCAACGCAGTCTACAGAAAACAGAAATGTCCTGATATGATCATTTTTGAGTAAAGTTTAGAAATGAATGTATCCCTCCTGGACTTTCATCCAGTCCATCCAACACAATGGTTTCGCATAGCTTTGAGCATGATGATTTTCTTGGGTGCTGCCTAGGGATTGTCTCTTCAGTGATATACCTTGAACAAACTGGATAGGAGCCATGATTCATAATAATTCACTTGGGCTGATTCACCAACTCCCACATATTATGCTCAGACCTCAGGGCTTATTTCATAACCAAACCATGCAGGACGAATCCTTAAACCCTGAGCAAACTTCTACAGAAGAATTCTTTGAGATTGTCGTCTTGGGTGCTGGTATGACTGTATCAGAGGAAATTCTTTACTTTGTTAAAAATTTGTGCGTCAGGTGTCGTTGGTTTGACCACAGCACTTGAACTCCAACAGCGCGGGAAGGGAAAATATAGGGTGACGGTTGTTGCAGATGCATTTCCGGGAGATCCTGGTACTGGAGTCAAGTATACCAGTCAATGGGCAGTATGTGCAACAATTTCAGTCTATGGAGCTTGATCTCATTCTCTCCAGGGAGCTCATCACGTATACAACATTCGAGATCGAAGCAAATACCCCAACGATGAATTGTATTGTATGTCTGTTCATTTCCTCTTACCAGATCGACTGGATATCCTGCGCATAGACTTCGAGAAAGATACGTTCAAGACACTATGGCAGCTGTCCGAGCCAAACACAGAAACAGAAGAATGTTTCCTCCGCATTCCACAAACAGAGTACTTTTCCTATGATCGCTTAACGGATAACTCACTTGGCCCAGATCCTTTGGAAGAAATGCCTTCTGTACGTGGCCTCCTTCAACGCTCGCCTTTGGAAACTTTTTGTTACCTTCTCTACTGACTTGTTGGATTCAGTACCAATCTATCCCACGTCACCAACTCCCTCCCAGTGCGATTACAGGATGCACATTCCAAACGCTGTCTATCGATACGCCTATCTACCTCAACTGGCTTTTTACACGGTTCATCGGCCTAGGCGGACGTACTGTACGCGGACATGTTCAACACCTTGGCCAGATTACTGAGGGTGGTATTGATATCTTTGGAGACCGTTACACTGCGATGGCAGTAGCCAAGTATGGTATACACACCCTGGGACTTTCTGGACATCCTACTCCCTCACCTTCGCCCGACCCTCAAGACCCCAGAAGCCAGATTTTGAACCCAGCTGAACTTGTCCATCATTCAGCTGGCAAGATTCACGAGAGGAGAAAGTCTGGAAAAGTGGATGCTGTGGTTGTGTGTACGGGCCTGTGGACGCGTACGTTGGGTGGGGTCGAAGATTCAACTGTATATCCGTTGAGGGGTCAGACAGTGATGATTCGTGCTCCTTGGGTCAGATTTGGTATCACTGAAAGTGGAGGAAAGGATGAAAAGGGGGAAGAAATTGTGACGTACGTGATCCCAAGGCGAAGCAGTGATGTGTGTGAATCAGTTACCTGTGGCAATTTGATCTAAGTGATTTATAGGTGATTGTGGGTGGAACGAGAGTTGCTGACGATTGGTACATCTCCTCTACTTCAAATGGTGTAGACTGATCACACTCATAGGTATCCCCACCCACGCGAAGAAACGACTGTGGCTATTCTTACCCGCGCGCTCAAGCTCTGCCCGCAGCTTGCTCCGCCGGAGGTTCGAGCGGTGCGCGAACCAACGATCAATGATCTCCTATCACATGTCGTTGGCGAAGGATGTGGCCTTCGACCTGACAGAAAAGGTGGTATCAGGATTGAAAGTGAGTGGTGGAGTGACAAAGGTAAAATGCTGCCACAAGGGGAGACAAACGGATCAGGGAAGAAAGTTTTGGTTGTATACAATTACGGGTGTGTATAGTGGCCGGACACGAATGGCCTTACTGATGTGATTTACTATTCAGACATGCAGGGTATGGATATCAGACCTCGTGGGGCACTGCAAGAAAGGCATCTGATTTATTGGAGGAGGGGTTCACGAGGATTTGAATGTTTAGTGTCGCGATCTGGTAGAGATCTTTGTTATCGCTGATGTGTCATAGGCTCTCTGATTCCCATTTCATCAATTCTTGATAAGTCATGACAAGGGATTCTCGAGGAACCAGTTCTCTTGGCTCCTTGAAATTCTCGATGTTCACTGTCCTCTATCAGACCGAGGTATGCGTTTTCACCTTGCAGAATCGATTGTCTCTCCGCAAGCTTCATACTGTTCGCTCGACGCTGAAAGCCATGTGTTCAGTTCACAATAATCAGTCAAATCCGAGACTCGGAGGAGTTTGGCTCTTGTGAGAAGAATACATTGAAGCGCTATCTCTCGCAATGAACAACTTTATTCCCAGGAGCTGCGGATAAGCTCCGCTGCTCTCTCAGCAATCATATACGTCGCAACCTGGGTGTTGGCACATGGTACAAATGGCTGAAGACCAAACTATTCAGCTCTGGCAAGTTATGAGGAGGAAAGCCTTACCATGACTGAAGCATCGACAATTCTCAATCCTTGGATATTCTTTACAGAGAGATCAGGATCAACTACGCCCCAACTCGCTCCTTTGGGTGACATAGAGGAAGTCCCAACAGGATGTAGCCCAGATGCTGTGATATTTCGCAGTTGCCTATCGATCTCGGCATCTGTCGTTACATTGGTAAAGGGATCCATTATGCCAGTGATGACGTCTCGGAAAACCGGTGCCCTTGAGAATTTGAGAGCAGTTTTGAAAGCTTCACGAGCAGCAACAATGTCGAATTCCGCTGCGAAAAAACCTGGATTGATCATGGGCTCATCAAATGGATCATTCGACCCGATGGATATAGTTCCACCTGAGACATTTCTGAGCTTAACTTTTTGCCAAAATTTACACGAATAGACTTACGAGATGCGGGACTGACAAGGAGAACGACTACACTGTACGCATCAGGAGAAAGCTTCAAACGTTATGTCTCCGATTCTTTAGAGTAAAAGAGATACTTACTGCTCCGAGCAGAAATTGAAAATGTGCAGAGTTAGGACCAGAAGACGGGTCCCCAAGACTTTCAGTAATATTTTGTGCTATGCGTGTCCAGGCAATAATTTGACCAATTGGCGTGTAATCCACGTATGGACCCGTTCTATTTTTGTTCCAGATCTCTAAAGCTTCTGCCTGCACTGCTGGGTCAGTGAATAAACTAGCAATCATGTGAGTGGATGCGTCAGTCCTGTGAGTTCGTGGCTCACTTTCCCCAGGCCCCAAGATCCAAAGAATCTGGTGCTACGCTGAATGCTAGCGAGAAGAGAGGATGATCTGTGAGATTGTGTCCGACACTGGGGTTATCCAGAAGTGGCTCTATTCCAATATCCTTGAGTTCTCCCGCATTACCGATACCCGAGTGCATGAGAATGAGAGGGGAACCAATCGTTCCACCACATAGTATGACTTCTTTGGAAGCCGTCAATTTGACAGGGCTTGACACGTCAGAGTGATGAACCTCGACAGTGCGAATCGTCAAACTTTCGACGTTGGCACTTGGAAGAACACGAGTGACGCGGGCACTGGTGACAATGTGGAGATTTTCACGAGCCCTTGTGTCGTCATCGAGATAGGCTGTGGCAGCACTGCTTCGCGTCCCGTCATGGCCGATCGTAGACTGCAGCCATCCTGTCAGTAGATGAGTACCATTGCATAATCTCGATCATATAAGATGGAAAGGCAGACCTAGGCCGAGCGGTGTGCCAGAATTCATGTCTATATTGTACTTGAAGTCGCCTCCCAACTGTTCACTTGCTTGTATCGCCAGACTGTCAACCTGAGGTTGGGAAAAGCCAGCCAGTGTCACAGGTACTCGTCCCGTGGCACTATGCACTGCCAGGTCATATCTACCCGTGGTATTATGATTGTCTACAGGGTCCTCGAGTTTCTCA
>Ga0153959_1000294_pt1 | contig 27059 bp, 21 predicted proteins | sample TSFL043MetaG_FD_104685 | JGI IMG/M metagenome (GOLD analysis project Ga0153959, IMG submission 104685) | Attine ant fungus gardens microbial communities from Florida, USA - TSFL043 MetaG | ecosystem: Host-associated > Fungi > Mycelium > Unclassified | place: USA: Florida, Wekiwa Springs...
ATATGATGAACTATAAAAGAAGTCCTCGGGACGAGGACCCTTGAGAGGGGGGTGGTGTCATGAACCGCCAAATTCCCCTAAGTCAATATTTATATTTCTTTTCTTTTTCTTTTCTTTTAATTAGGTAATAACATCGGATCAGTAAATAAGGACAAATAGTCGAACGTGTATAAGTAGCGTACACAATTCAGTAAGGACTCTAACGAGTTCTCTTTGTCAATCTCCAATAAAGAGAGGGTTAAGGGTTAGGGTTACTCAACCTCGATCCAAAGCTTTACAGATAGAGATCCAAGAATGGGGTTCAAATTGAGGAAGAAAGGAAAGTATAAGGAAGCAGAGAAATTTGTAAAGACAATAAAAAGGATATAGGAGGAAGCATAAGTAGTATTGAAAAAGGTATAAGAAGAGATAAAGAGATACACTGACAGAAAATGAGGAGAGGAGAAGTATAAAGTGGAGGACCTAGTGTTACTAGGCACAAAGGACCTGAAGTGGCAGATGGAAGAAAGACAAACAGAGAAACTGATGGAGAGATTCATGGGACCCTATAAAGTAAAAAGGATTGTATTAGCAAACACAGTAGAATTGGAACTGCTAAAGACAGTAAGGATTCACCCAGTGGTGAATGTTAGTAGGATCCAGAAATATAGGGATCAAGTGACAAGGCAGAAGAAGATACTACCACCTCCAGTAATAATAGAGGGGAAAGAGGAGTATGAGGTAGAAAAGATTTTGAACAAAAGAAGACAACAGGGCAGATGGGAATACCTGGTATGGTAGAAGGAATACATGGCAGAAGAAGATACATAGGAGAAAGAGGAGAATTTAGAAAACACAAGAGAAGTAATTGAGATGTACAAAGACATTTACAAAGAAAATACAAGAGAAGCAGAAAGAGAATTGCTGGGGAGGTACACAGCAAAATTACTGTACAGATGGAATAACGGAAAATTTGAGAAGGAATATCTCAAGAAGTTAGAACAAAACTGGAGAAGATAAAAAGGAAACAAGTTCTTCTGGAGGAAGAACCTTAAAAGGGGGAGTAATGTCATAACTCACTATGAGTATGATGATTTCTCAGACATTTATAATTTATATTTGGACTAAGAGTTCACCAAAGGAATAATTCTATTTATATATCAGAGATCTGAGGAGATAAGATTAGATAAGATAAGGATCAGGTGACCAGTTATATGATAGAACCTTCTAAAAGGATCATAGGTAATTACTAAGCATATATAAGGGTAAATAAGATTTGTATATATAAGTAAGTAGTAATCTAGTATGAATCCTATCGAGTTCTCTTTGCATCTCCAAGCATTGAGAGTGAGTAAGCCAGATGTTTGCCAATACTTCAAATCTGTTCCTGCTTTTCTTCTTCTTTTCTTCTATCCTTCCTCCCTTATTCTGGCAGTGGCAGGCTATATGCCCAAACCTTTTACACTCCCAGCACTTTTGTCCCTCCCTTTCTTCTAACTCTGATCTTGTTTTGGTGAGTACTTGCCTTGTGTTGAATATGTTGCTTATGAGGTTGTTATATGCTTCTAAAGACATTGTTTTATATTTTTAGAAAGGTAAATTGTATATTTGTGTGAAAAAAAGGTGTGTATTTGTTGCAGGTTTTACTGACTACTTCTTCTTTGGCTGACTACTACTTTTATGTCTACTAGGGCGCAAATCTTCACCCAGCCAGGTGCCTACTGCTCTACTAACTACTGCCTTAATAATAGGGTTATACAATTGTCCCAAAGACAGGAACCCCTACTCTAAACAGCCTCCTAAAGAGCAACTATTGTTCCTTTACTGTACAAGTAACAATATACCTATAGCACCAGGCAGATAATGGGAAACTAAGTCAATACCTATCGTTAGGTCTGGTCTAAACTTGTACTTAGGTATAGTGCTAGTTGTCCACCTCTGAGGTCTAAACTTCTTGGTCAGTCCCCTTAAGCCTAGGGCCCAGCTATGTGGATATGGTGATTGGTCTGAGTTGACCATACACCAAGACAGATATGAGAGTAAAGTTGACAGGGACCAAGGTAGTTAATGTCTAGTAGTGGAAACAAGTTCTAGTGTAGTACCTCAGGCTTTGAGTGAGTAACCCTAACCTCAAGTACACTCTTTATCAGAGTTGACAAAGAGAACTCATTAGAGTTCTCACTAATTGGTCTGGCTACTTATACACAAATACATGTTTACCTTTCCCACACATCTCTTTTGAGTCACAATATCCCACACACACTTTATATTACATAAGAAAGTAAACTAAAAAAGAAATAAAAGAATCTGCCACTATGGATTGTCTAGCTCAGTACTGTTTCATGACAGGTCTATTGAATTGAGTAGTTGTACTAGTGGTCACAGACAGAACTGGGTTGTTTGATTATTATGGCCAGGTAGGAACTTGATCCAGATAGCAAAAAGTGGGGGCACTGATACAGAAGGTCAAGTAGCAGCAAGTAGCTATAAGAGGTCAATATCTATAAGACAATTCACCTTAGCCTGATAAATTATTCACCTCAGCCTAATAAATACAGAACTGAGGGAAGTATCTACTCCAGTACACAAAAAAATGTGTGCTTAGTAAGCATAAGTGATGGGAGACACAAGGTGACACCAAGGACAATATCCTCAACAGAAGATCCATTGAATTGAGTAACTGTTCTAGTGACCACAGTACAAACTGTATCGTTCGATTGTCATGGCAGCTAAATCTTCGAAGACAAGATGAGATTTATTTACCTTACCAGATCATATGGCAATGAACTATGGATGCTTCCACCTTGTTACTATCCCTAACTCCCAGAGTATCAAGAAAAACCTGAACAGGTAACCTGCAGTAGCGCAGACTATGACATGAGACGGCAGGTTAGAAAAGTAGTATCCAGACCTACGAGCAGATGCCAAGGTTGAGACAAGAATTTCGGGTTGAAGGGTATGTTTCTAGCCATCTGATGATATTGATGTATTCCTGTCAAGGCCAAGCTCCTTACGTTGACTCATGGACACGGTTGAGTGCAGAGATGACACCTCTGATAACACATTGCGATTATCAACAAACAAATCTGTTCACTCACTTCAACTCAACAACAGCAAAACTCTAACCATGATCCAACAACAAACTCTTGCCTTTGCCCTCGAAAAAGCCAGTATTGTATTCACGCCAGACAAAAAGAGCAAGAAAAAGGGAACCACGAGTGAGAGAGAAGTTAAAAGGGGGGAGATGTGGTTTTGAGTTGTTCGGCTCCCATTCCTATCTAAAAAAAAAACCTCTGTTGCGGTCCAAGAGATCACCGTATGATGGTTTACCCAATGCTTCTGTGTTCTTAAGCCTGTAAACAAGATCATCTTTACAACAAGTCGTGTTGTGTCTATGATTTATCATCGTCCCATGGGAGACTTTATGATAATTGTATTATTGGTTAAAACAACTGATCCCCATCACTGAGCTCAAGGAAGGTTTCTTCTTGATAATGACAACATAAACTACATGAAAACAATACAACGATTCAACAGATACACCATTTCAAATTTCATCATGGCACACCACATAAAAAAAAGCAAGCACATGCCAAAAAAACTGCAAGTCCGAGAGATTCCTACTCAACAGACACTCTCTTCACAATTTCATTGCCACCAGCAAAAAGTAACATTTCAACAGACAAAAGAGAGCTGAATGGCGAAGGATGAATTAGAGGGACAGGTACACAACTAGAAGATGAAGTCTGGTAAGCGGGTTTACCTGTGTCCATAATGCGCCAGCTTGTTTAACGGGCTTCTCAGCCAGAGTAGTGATTCCAGTGCTTCGGTGCCCACATTGAGATAAGGTACTCAATTAGCCATTTTTTGATCGGCATAAAGTTGAGTTCGGACTTTCGTGAGGAGCGTTTTGTGACGAAGTACGGAGGAGAGAGTAAAGAATGATGATGTTGATCAGTTGGGTCGAGCTGCATAGTATATTTGAGTGAAACAGATAAGAGGGCATACATGATAACACCATTTTTAATGCTCCCTTGAAGGCCCTCTTGAGGAAAATGTCAGCGGCAAGGGACAAATAAGCTGGGGCGTTGAGCATAGCTAAGCGGGTGGTGAAAAGGGAGGGTGGGCGACAAAGACCAATCCAACTTGTTGCTGTAGTCAGTGTCGGTACTGCCAATGAGGACATCGACCATCCAGGATCGGCTATGTCCCCAAATCCTCTTTGCAGGGTATCATGAGCAAGTCTAGGCGTGGCCTGTTTGAACCGTGCAATTGTTTCCCTATTCGGAGCTTTGTTTGCGTGGACTCGGAAGAAGGATGGAGAGAGGATTGTGAGGATGGGTGGGAGGGGTTTTATATTGGTGAGGCCACAGAGAGAGACGAGTCAAGCTGCGCGTTGGAGGCTTCCGCGATCTGCGAGGGCTGGGGCAGCTTTGTTGAGTGGCAGAGAGAGAGAGACGGTGGCAGAAAGGGCGGAGTAATCGACGAGGTCAATGAGAACGTCGCCAACATTGTTGTTGACAGGGACTGTGACATCAAGAGAAAGACGGGTAATAGCTGCAGATGCAGCGCAGGTAGAGCCACAACCCAAGTCTGCAAATGGTAAGACTGCTCATTCCTATGTCAGATCAAGTTGTGCATTTTGAGATGCCAGACCTAATGACAGTCAGCCATGCACTAAGTCACATAATACACGACCATAGTGAGGGTAATTCAAGTAGAAAAAGCAGTTTAAGGGCTGGTCACTCGAATTCAAGGAACAGTAGCCGAATAAGGAACTCCTGATCTTGTTACTTTCAATGTTCTCAAGACAAACTACTATGTAAATACAACAAACATGTGGTCAACGGTCATACTACATCGATAAACTTTGTAAGATGAGTGACGATCATTGGATACCTCTTCCTCTATATAAAGCTTTCTACTTTGAGTGCCAGTACAACCTGCTGAGCCCATCTATCTTTTCACAGGCCAATGGGTAAAAATCACTAAAGAACAGAGGGCGCTGAAGATAAATCCTTTGAGTTTGTCAGCCACTCGTGTGATTACCCAAAGCAACAATATTCTGCCTGCCTTGCTTTGATAAAAATCATAGTTCAGCTCGAGCATCATTTTACCTGGGTTCGAGTACTCCCATTGCACTGCAATCGTCATAACACTCCGCACGGGTTGCAGGTTCTCGACGCTATCGTCGACTGTACGAAACCAGAGGAAGAATGACAAATTCCTCACACGTATTTGTAGCAATGCAGTAAATCTCCTACCTCATGGTGAAACCTATGGGGCTTTTCAATTTGGATCCCCAAAATAAAATTTCGGTCAATTTTGTCCTTGAAGGCATCAAGTTAGGAGCATCGAGGTAAAGATTCACTCACGATCTGTGTTCCTGTTCTACAAGACAAATGTTTCCATATTTCAGTTCACTTCCTTCCACGAGCATGCTACACCACATGAACATGTAGGACTGCTCATGCACAATAAGTACCTCTTGTTTTGGGTGAGCGCCAAAGGCTGTCCACCCCTGATACTTTCTTTCAAGGCAATCATTGATATTGTCAGAACATCTGACAATGGGTGAGTGTGGAAAGTTATCGAGCTTTCCCATGAATTCTGAATGCCAATTTAATTCCTGATCTACTGAGCCGATCAACGATCAAACAAAGCAGCACCCGCTGACAACTTGGATGGCTTGTACGAGAAATGGTTTGACTTGACCTGCCATGGGAGTGTGGGGATGCTGTCACGCAAATAACAAAGCTGTGACACGGCAGCTATCATTGTCCCAAGAATTGAACCAGGTGGGAACTTGATCCAGACAGCGAAAAGTGGGAGCACATATGCAGAAGATCCATTGAATTAAGTAGTTGTCCTAGTGACCACAGGCTAGATTGTATCGTTCAGAACCTCCAAGACTTTGCCAACCTCGGTGTAGAAGTTGCTACCACTGAACTCGATGTCCGAATGACCCTCCCCACTACCAGTGCACTGCTAAAGCAGCAACAGTGGGACTACCAAAATGTGATTGAAGCGTGCAAAGCAGTCTCCGCGTGCATCGGTGTCACCGTCTGGGACTGGACCGGGTGTCGTGGCATGCAGTAGGACATGTATTCACTCTGTCCACAGTATTCCTGGGTCCCTGGTACTTTCGCAGGTCAGGGTGCTGCATGCCCCTGGGACCAGGTGCGCTCTTTTGCTTATATAAAAACCGAGATTTCAGCGGAACCTCGCCAAGAAATCGGCCTACCAGGGAATCGTCAATGATTGGACACAATAGGACATGATTGATTTACCTCCTGCACTCTGCTTCTAATATAACTTTGAAGGGTGTACAGACATCCTGAAAAAAAACAGAACTTGGGCCACGTTTGTACAAGGCCCAATGCCAGCATCGAGTCATTGGATTGTCAGTAACAGCTCATGTTGAAATTTTGATGGCCATGTTGGGGAGAGTAATGAATTTCCTTGAGCTAGACAAAGCCATCATTTTGGGTCTTGAGCTCTCCTCAAGTCGGCCAACCCAGCACCAGAGCAAACACTCCTCGGAAGGAGATCACCCCAGTCCCAATTGCTCTTGCCATCTTTTTGCTTGAACCCCATTTCTGCCATACATGTCGGCATTGTATAAGATTCTGTCTTTTAATCATCTCAAATTTGATAAGAGACAAGACAATCATGAGAAAGCGGTGCTGGACTCTGACGTCAAGCTCTGTCCGCAACTCGGCGAAACTTGGATATGATTTACCTTGTCGGACCACATGACAACGACCTATGTTCTTGGCCTCGTCTCAACGATATTTGCGATTGATTGGGATTGATTGCTCTCAAAATATGGCCTCATCGCGTCCGAGAACGTCATAATACAACTGAGGCGTGTGCAGATGTCATCGAGTACAAAGGTGGCATAGAGTTTGTATTTTCCCCAGATGATGACCAGGTATCGAGCTTCTTGTCTGATTGTTCTGTTGCCATATAAGCAGTTGCTTCACGAATGACACAGAAGGTAAACCGAGAGACGCTCAGAGTTGAAAGCATGATTATGACTCGCCATGGTCAGCCTCTCTTTTATGACACGTGTGGAATAGACACATGTTCCTTTTTTGTTTCGTGCAGGGAAAAACACAGCCGGGGCCATCTCCCATGGATTCAGAGCGATGGCACCACGTGATCTTGAGGGCCGCGTCTGAATTTTCTTTTTGCAGGACATATACATAAATTGAGCATTTCCGTTTGCTCCTGAACACTCCCTCGTTGCCGAAAAAATGCGCCCAAGGTTTCCAAACACTCTTACTGTCAGTGATGGCAAGCCTTCCTCCATCACCCATGCCATCCTTCTGCACTGGATGGGTGGGAGAATAAAAAGAGCTGGGTATAATGTGATCTGTGGGGCTGCTGACGCGTTAAGAAAATAGACGTGATCATACATACTCTAGACATGCTTGATTTGGGAACTAGAGCTGAAACAGCGGTGGATCTTCAGATAGAGTGAACACATCAGTTGGAGCAGCGCCAAGAGATGGTTCAGCAGCTTCAAGCCCCTGCAGGCAATGACACGCCCTTTCCAGAGGGCTTGATCAGTCACCCTATTCCTGAAAAAAGAACATGGGCTCACTTTGTAGACGACCTCGATGCAAGCAACCGCACATTGTGCTATAGGATACACCTGTTTCAAGTCAGACAACACATTGTGCATGTTAGACAAGGTTCACTTACCTTTCTAGCGGCTGCAATCTCCCCACTGATGGCCTTCCCTCATCGATAAATGTCCCATAGCCAGTGCTTGCGGGACGAAGACGACTTGAAATTCTTCAGCCACTCTATTGTACTCCTGATTTGTGCATTCTGTCAACCACTGCCGTGGGCCTACGATTACATCTAAATAAATCTACATACTGATAGCAATCAAATAGATACCTCAGCGATGGTTCAGAGACACTGCATTCATAAATTCCACTGTGAAGTTTGTTGAGGTATCTTGAGTTCATCGGAAACAATCGAGACAAAGATCAACTCACGTTTTGTTTCCTTCTGTGATTCCAGAACAAGGTAGTTCCATAGGACATCAAACTTGACACAAGAGATTGCTCTCTGGAGCACGCCCGAGGGTGATGACTTTCCTCTGTCGGGACTCTTTGTGGATCTTAATATTCAGGTCACGTCCTTCCTTGACAATGCTGCATCGCATAGATGTATCAAGCTGCTTGGGCATTTGAAAGGTCGACTCACCATCCTTGGGCCAACTCCAGAATCTGTTCTATCATCAAGTTCTGGATGCAAATAAGCCTGCTGATAGATAGAGTTGATGAGAAGAGTCATACTTACTGAGAACTCGGAAACCTTGTGCCATAACAGGTTCAGCTTGTTTCGCCATTGTCTCAACTAGAGTGAGTAGGAAGAGATGTGAGTGTTGGGAACTGGACATCTGTTTTCTTTGCAAGAAGCACCACTTCCCAGGATTCAAAAAACCATCACAACCCATCACAAATAACGTAAAGTCCTGCTCAGAACAAGTGCATGTTCAAGCTCCTTGCCTCTGACTGCATGGTCAGGGCAAAGGAAATTGGTACAGCCATTTTGTAAGATGACATTGTCCCCTCCAAAAAAAAATACACTCAACTTGAATTGCCTTTTGCAGTCTCGGGTGGTCATAGCTCTGAGTTTCACCAAACCTTTTTATGCACCGTCTCGTGAGCAAGTATGAAGATGGGGACCCTTGACACAATGAGCCAACCAACGCGCGAGTGTGGACATAGAGGATCCATTTGGTATCTTACACCGTAAACCATGCATACATTGAGTTTTCATCTATATGGCTGCATTGCGAGTAATGAAGGTAGCCATCAACATGTATTCGGGACAATTTTTTTTTTTGACCCCATCACTCACACTATCTCGACTTGTTCTTGTCTCTAGTAGTTGTCCTCAGCAGCTTGATCAAGAATGTGACTTCTTCACCTCGTTCATGGTTGAGCCCTGAGTCCATCAGCCTCAACAGATGGACAATGAACTTTCTTTAATGCGACCAAATCATGGTTTCTTCTGTTGAGACCGTGTCCCCAGTGACAGCCGTTGCTACTGACGATCTTGTCCTGGAGCTGGCAATTGCACAGTAATGCTTGGCTTTGGAAATTGATTTCACATGCAATCTCCAAACCTTGCTTGTACTGTGGCCGAATCCGATGGGACCATGAGCGATAATCATGTTAGAGGAAGATAGGCATCTAGGCAGTCTTGTCCAATATAATGTAATTACACTAGTTAACCGTGTTCAGGCCCTGTGATGGTACAAAACAAACAAGTGCTTTAATGAAAGATTATCACATCACCCATTCATACTTATAACAATTAGTCAATGTCCAGTATAATCACACATGCATAGATAAAAGCATTTATTCATAACAATCAAAAACATGCACACTATTATAAGACTGGACATGCTGTTAGCTTCAGCTCCATTCAGAGAATGAAGCCTACTAAGCTCCCAACCCATGTCAAGGGCGCATGACAGGTCACTTTGTCAAGGTGACCCGACCGGGAGAGTCCTTGTCCTTGGCATGCACCCCAATTGAAGGTATATGTCAAGACCAAGAAAACACACCTTGTAAATCAAAACTGCTTGAAAGGCTAAGCATTAGACCTACAGTCTGTGTATTCCTACTGGCTTCTGACTACGAGGAAAGAAAGGAACACGAACCTCTGGTCACACAACTGACCAATGAAAGCTGCCTCATGAAGAGGCCAAAGCTAGACGTGTATTCCTACTGACTACGAGGAAAAGGACAAGAACCTTGCAGCTGTGGCCCCTGCATCATAACACCACACAATCGACAGGAAACCAAATCTGTCACGCACAATCTAAGCCAGAGCGAACAGCTCATGATACCATCCACCAACCGCAGGGGCCACCAAAACACGCCGCAGAATGTTGATAATCAGGCGATCACAATTATCGGGGTCATCTAACCAAACAATGCCAAGATGGTGTTAGTATTCATCACGCACCATTTTGTCCAGAGCATCGTATTCTATGCCAAGCGCTACCACAGCACAATTTGGCTTATTAAAGTACAATGCTGAACACTGGACCTACGAAATGTCAGGGCCTTGCCATTTCAAATACAATGTTAACACACCTCGTAGATCAGAAACACAACCAATTCTGCCAGGAAGCATCAGTGTCGCCAGATCACAATGCTGGACCCCAGTTATCAGGCTGCCATAGCACAATGCCAGGTGCTCCATCAATAGGTTACTGCACTAGAAAACAAAATCAACCTCATCAGTGTCACCAGAGCATGATGCCAGACGCCATTCATCCAACTGCCATGACACAATACCAGGCACTCCACCTAGAGGACGTCAGAAGTGGACCAATCGATAAGTCATCCACCCACTATATGGTCCACAGCATGCAATATGCCATGATAGTTTGCCAGTAATTGCATTTACCAGACCACAGTGCTGGACACCATCAGCGTGCCACAGGACAGTGTCTGACATTTGACCTATGCGACATCAGAACCATACCGAACAGCCAGCCAGCCACCAACGTACCACTGGGGCTTCTAGCCATGCAGCATATGACATTTACCATGTCAGCTGTCATTTGCGGTCGCTGCTATGGTATGTGCAGGATATGGGAGAAACGCGAAGCTCAACACAGAGGGAGGCCATAAGCGACTGATTGAAGTGACAAAAAACCTTCAGCCTTTTATACACAAACCCTGCGCATCACATGACCTGGCGAATTATCTGAAACAGGGGTACCGCCTCGCACTAAACCCCATTCGTAGAAGACAATAAGAAAGATACTGTCTTGGCGCGATCAGTGAGTCATATGATGGATCTTACCATTTAAGTTGTTTGGAATGGGTAAAATTAAAAATTGAAAAGCAGATTTCCAATCTTATTATATCTCAGACAGAGTCTCGAAACATTTATATTTACTATCTTGAGATAAGGAAATGGACCCACCAACGTCTGGAAACGTTTCAATTGCTTTTGGGTAGTTGCATCCACTACCGGATCAACCATACAACGTCAATTCTCGCACCGGATAAGACAACTAGTGGCCGACTTAAAACAACCTAATGGCCGACTCCACAGTCCCCATATGTTTCTCGGAATGCGCCCCCTCTCAAAACCCAAGTGTCCCTTGTTTCTGATGATAGCTGAGACTCATTTGTCTCTGACTTCTCTTTTGTTTCCAAGACACCAAGTTTTCTTCTGTACATGGACTCTGACCCGAATCAGCTATCGAATGGGTGGATTTCCTGCTCAGTCCCATCCACCACCTTGCATGGACTAAAGCTTCGATCTGTCCTTGGCAGTTTACTGACTAGCTTGACATCAGATCCTAGACACAGGGTCGAGCTCATCAGTCACACTAAAAGCCTGTTACACGAAGAATTAAACTACACTTTTCAGTGCAATCTTCATCTTATTTCGTGCACTGTGGTGTCGTATTTGTTCTACGTCATGTTATCCTTTCATTATGAAACTGGGCAGTGTCGTGATTCCATGCCAGGAATAGGTGCGAAACCTGCAGGACCCTGACGATGCCAAACTTGGAAATGAGCCATCTTGCGAGGTGCATATAACCAGCTCGTTGCATTTTTGGAAGGCAAACTTCCGAATCCGGACGAGGTTAAATGAGACATGGTCATCCGGGCGCATACGGTGATGAGAGATCCAGACTGAAACGCGACCTGGAAAATCCCATGATGGACAAGCAAGCAAGGTCGAGGGCATCTGTAGAGGATTGTGTGCGATCAAATCGGAATGATATTACATGACGACGTAGTCAGGTGGCTGCCAATGCAGATTTTCCAACACCAGGAGATCCTCTGATTCAAATTACACTGGTTCTTGATATCATTTTCAATCTCTTGTAAGGTGGCGTGAGAGGAGCAGGGTGCGCATCAAATCATCCAACTCTTTCTTTTCAGTTTGTGCTATGTGGATCTCTATGTTAAGATCCCGGTCGAATTGGTCCTTGAAGGTATCGAGTTTGCCCTTCAACTCAATCGCGAGATGTACTAACTAATCAGTCCCAAATCCACCCTGATCCAGATGAATGGTGACGTACACACCTAGCGTGTTCAGATTAATGTCGCGAACCTATGGTGGTGTTTGAAGAGGAAATCAACATTAGCAATGATGATAGCATGCCTCAATGACCAGCCATAGTTGTAGTTCTTGGATTGGATTATCAAATTCTACCTTGAAGAAATTAGGAGCAATCGAGGTAAAGATTCTCTCACAATTTGATTCTGTCCTAGAAGACAAGTGTTTCTAGAAGTCATCGAACTTGATATTAGTTTTAAGCATGGATCCCTCCTTTGAACCGGGGTCGAGAATGAATTTGAGTTGGGAATATTCCAATATACATTTCACTTCCTTCCACGAACATACTACGCCACATGAACATGAAAGACTGCTCAAGCACAATAAACTCAACTTACCTCTTGTTTTGGGTAAGCACCAGATGCTATTCCTCTGTCCAATTTTCCCTCATAAAAGTCATTGATATTGGACAATGAGAGACTGAGAACACAAAGACTACAGCTACAGTTGGAAGCTTTGGTAGATATGAGCTAAAATAATTCAGAGCTATGGAACTTTGATTTCCAGAGCTACTAAATCATTTGTTGTATTTTTTACGTCTTCACACTATGTTGTGTGGAATTATGACCAGGCTGAGGTTCAAACTCCAACATAACCACTTTAGTCACTACGTAATATGCTATGGAGAGTCTCATGCTCAAGAACAGCTCAGCCATATGGCTGACATATAGCTTAGAACACATAACACATTCAACAACTCTTCATTTTCATGGAAATATAATCTCCATCAATATTAGGTATGCTGCCATATGAGATAGTTAAGCTCATTTCTCCACATGCAAAGGAGACAACACCATCAAACAGTTATCTTGCTGTGCTTCTATTCACTATGTGCAGGAGGCTGCCTAATGATGTAATTTCATGCATAAAGCTAAATTTATGCAAAAGGTTTTGTTAAGAGATTCCAGAGCTATGAGGCCTTGGTTGTGGCTCTACCAGTAAGTAGCATATATTAGGATAACTGACAGAATAAATGCACAGGTGTGTCTTCAAGAATTAAAGACAGAAACAACTAAGTTAATTAAATGTTCAAGAAGGATACAGAGAGTATGTATACCTAAGAACAAACAGAAACAACTGATCTTAGGGCTTACAGATAGATGTCTTATGTACGAGACAAATGTACAACTATTTGCTGTGGAATGAAAAGTCTTGGATATTGTTGCTGGAGGAAATTTTTATGGAATGTAAAAGAAACAGAGATGATGACAAAAGCATGTCATTATAGGATATAATAGTGAATAGATGAGGAGAAATGATAAAAGGTAAAAGAACCTTCCAGAGAGGTACTTTGTCAATAATATATTGCTAACCAATCATGATTACTTGCATTTCCTTAGACTGATGGGCCAGTTAGAGTAAAGTTAACAAATGTATTCTTGGTTAACACACCTTGGTCCCCTCTGGTAATGGTATTGTCCTATGGTGGGAATGCTAAAGTGCTTTTTATATACTATACCCTGCTCTTCTTTGTACTCAATCATCTTTACTATTACCTATGTCAGAACAAGCTGGTCATATTGGAAACTGACATAAGTATCTTGTTTCTCAATTTCCATGTGTTGGAATATCGAGTGCTACATTCAAAGGGTTTCTTTTATTCCCTTGTCCTTAGATAGAAACAGTTGAGATGAGTTTTTACCTTCTTTTTTGCTCTATCTCAACTCAAGACAATCAATCAAACAGTAGTATTCTCATCCTTAAGTACCTTATCAAACCTAATTTTATCACTAACAGAAATGATATGGATTAGATCACCTACTATACAATCAGCATAGTAGATTTGCTATCTAATGTATAATTGTCTCCTATCCTGCCTTGTTATTTATAGTTATTGATACTGCAATACTTGGATTCTAATTTAGAATTAGGATGTAGACCATTCAAAGTTGAAGTGCACATTGACTAAACTAGAAGAAAATAATCTTCTGCAGCAACCACAATTATCTTTTCTCCTTGTTTCAGAGTAGTGAATAGGTAGGGTTTTTATTAGAGTGGTGGTTTGGAGGCTAATAAAGCAAAGATAGTAGGGAAGAGGTATTGGAAAAGAGTCAGTCTAGACTGTGACATCAAGGTGTACATTTGAGAAAAGCTGAGTTGAGGAAGCTTTGACTAATTTTCTGTCATAAGCTTGGTATTTTGGATAGGGAAGAGATGAAGAAAGTTTGGGAAGAGTATCAAAGAGAGCAGAGAGTTTATATAAAGTAGAGATAGCCATTATACAAGCACATTTAGATATAATAATTAGCTTAGATTCCTGTTCTGTACTAGAGGTTATATACTTTACAACTATCTGGAAATCAAGCAAGGGAGACATTGTATTTATGAAGGGTATTAACAGTTTGAAGATATTGTATGAAAATTTGTAAGGTGGGTATGGTGTAGTACATAAGTGGTATAGAGGGACACTGTCCAAAACTACAGAATCAAAGGTATCAATATGCCCAGTCCAGCTGTGTGAATTGACATTAATAGAGATCATATTTTCACAAAAATGAAGGAGTTATTGAATGTGTTATGTAAAAGGAAGTTCCTAAGCTATGTGTTGGCCATATAGCTGAGCTGTTCTTGACCATAAGACTCTCCACAGCATGTTATAGAGTGACTAAAGTAGTTATGTTGGAGTTTAAACCTTAGTCTGGTCATAATTCTACACAATATAGTGTAAAGACATAAAATAGTGTAAAAAATATAGATGAAATAGGAAATAGTGGAGAAGTCATAACCCATAAAGTAGAAGTAAACATGTACTTCAAAAAACATATAGAGAGAGTAAGGATGGACATATGTAATTTAAGGAAAACTGAGGTAATATTGGGTATGCTATGGTTACAAGTGCATAACCCAGAAATAGACTAGGAAAAAGAGAAAGTGAAGATAACAAGATGTCCAACAATATATGGACAGTATATGGACAAAAGGGAAATGGGCCCTGAAATTAAGAAAAGAAGAAGAAAGAGATATAGGTGGATGAGATCAAAAGAATTAGGTAGGTGGCAGATGAAAAGGAAGATTGGGGAAGAGAGAAAGAAATAGAGTTAGATTATAGAAAGGTAGAGGCAATGGTTTTACAAAAGTTTTATTGGTGATTGAAGATGTTTGGAAAGATAGAGTTGGAAAGAGTACTATTAAGAAAGGTTTGGGATCACACTATAGATCTCAAGAATGACTTTAAGGCTAGTAAAGCTAGAGTATACCCTCTGTTTAGAAACAAAAGAGAATAAGTACAACAGTTTATAGACAATCACTTAAGAAAGAGATATATCAGGCCTTCAAAATCACCATAGACTTCTCTAGTATTTTTTGTAGGAAAGAAGGATAGTAGGAAGTACATGGTAATGGACCATAGGAGATTAAATAAGCAAATAGTTAAGAACAACTATCCTCTACCATTAATTGCAGACTTAGTAGATAATATGGGTAACAAGAAGCTGTTCACAAAGATGGATCTCTAGTGGGGCTATAACAATATGCAGATAAAAGAGGGGGACAAGTAGAAAGTAGCCTTCACTACATATGTAGGATCATTTGAACCTATAGTAATGTTTTTTAGGATGACAAACTTGCTGGCAACATTCCAAGGAATAATGAATGAAATAATGTAAAATCTGATTAACAAAGGAAAGGTAGCAGTGTTTGTAGATAATATGCTGGTAGGAACAGATAGTAAGAAAGAACATAATGAGATTGTAGCAGAAGTTCTAAAGAGGTTGGAAGAGAATGACTTATATATGAAACCAGAGAAATGCTCATGGAAAGTCAGCAAAGTAAATTTCTTAGAAGTAATAATGGATCAAGGAAAAATCAAGATGGAGGAAGAAAAGATAGAGGAAGTATTGAACTGGCCAGTACCAAAGATGATCAGAGACATTAGGAAATTCTTGGGACTTGCCAATTATTATAGGTAGTTTATCAAAAACTTTGCACCACTCACAAAGTCCTTGAATATACTGACAAGGAAGAAAGAGAAGTAGAGGTAAGAGGAAGCCCAGTAGAAAGCATTTAAACAGTTGAAGAGAATCTTCACAACAAGGCCATTGTTGGTAGCACCTGACTTAGACAAAGAATTCAGAATCAAGGCAGACACTTTAAACTTTGCAACAGAAGATGTCTTATCTATTAAATGTGAAGATAACAGATAGAGACTGGTAGCTTATATTTCTAAGTTGTTAAATGAAATAGAAAGGAATTATGAAATACATAACAAAGAGATGTTAGTAATAATTCAATGCTTAGAGGCCTGGAGGTACTTTTTAGAAGATGTTAAGGGTAAATTTGAGATTTGGTCAGACTATAAAAATCTAGAGCACTTTATGAGTAACCAGAAACTAAATAGATAACAAGCTAAATGGACACTCTATTTATCTAGATTTGACTTTCTCTTAAAACATGTATTCAGAGAAAATATAGGAAGAGCAGATGGATTGAGTAAGAGGCTGGATTGGCAGGTGAGAGTCAAGAAAGACAATAAGGAACAGATATTGATAAAGAAAGAATAGTTAGAAGTAAAAGCAGCAGATGTTATAGAGGTAGTAATTGAAGGAGTAGATATATTAAACAGGATAAGAAAGAGTGAGGCAAAAGATAACAAAGTTATCAAAGTAGTAGAGGAAATGAAGAAAGTAGGAGCAAAGATGTTGAGAGATGAGGAGTAGAGAGAGCACAAAGGACTGATGCTCAAAGAAGAGAAGGTATATATACCAAGAGATGAGTTGTTAAGAATAGAAGTAATCAGACTATACCATGATACACCTGTGGGAGGATATGGGGGACAGTAGAAGACAATAGAGTTGGTCACTTGAAATTTCTGATAGTTAAGAGTAAGTAAAGAGATAAAGTGATATATAGAAGAATATAATGTATGCCAAAGGAATAAAAATTGAACATAGGTACCTGTAGGCAAGTTAATACCCAACTCAATCCCAGAAAGACCTTGGAGTCATATATCAGTAGATTTCATTACTAAGTTGCTATTAGTACAAGAATACAATTCTATTCTGGTACTCATAGATAGGTTAACTAAAATAGCATATTTTATACCTATGACAGAAAAGACAACCACAGAGGAACTAGCTAGACTATGTCTGGAAGCTATATAGTTTACCAGAAAGTATTATTTTAGATAGAGGACCATAGTTTGCAGTAGGAGTAATAAAAGAGTTAAATGCAATGTTGGGGATCAACAGCAAGTTATTAATGGTATTCCATCCACAAACAGATAGACAAATAGAAAGAATGAATCAGAAGTTAGAACAGTACCTGAGGATATTTATTGATCATTGATAAGAGCAATAGCTAGAATGGTTAGAAACAGCAGAGTTTGCCTACAACAATAAGGTGCACATAGGGACAAAGGTGTTACCATTTAAAATAAATAACAGTCAAAATCCTAGGATGGGATTTAAGCTAAGGAAGAAGGAGAGGTTTGAGAAAGTGAACAAATTTGTAGAGAAGATACAGGAGATATAAGGAGAAGTAAAAGAAGTGCTTAGTAAAGCATAGGAGGACATGAAGAAGTACACAGATAGACATAGAGGGAAGGCAGAGGAGTATTGAGTAAGAGATCTAGTACTACTCAGCACTAAAGATCTAAGATACCAAATAATAAAGAGAAGAACAGAAAAACTAACAAAGAGATTTATTGGTCCTTATAGAGTCAAGGCAATAGTATTGACAAATACAATAGAGTTAGAACTACCTAGCACAGTAAAGATACATCTGGTAGTTAATGTTAGTAGAGTACAAAGATATACAAGCCAAGTAGGGGGACAGAAGAAAGAAGTGCCACAACCAGTGGTGATCAAAGGAAAGAAAGAATAGGAAGTAAAAAAGATAATGAACAAGTGATGGATGAGAGGAAGAGAGAAATACTTAGTGTGGTAGAAAGAGTATATGGCAGAAGAAGATACTTAGGAAAGTAAGGAGAATCTCAAGAACACAATAGAAGCAGTAGAAGAATTTGAGAAGGAATATGGTAGAGAAAAAGAAGAAAAGGCAAGATAACAGGAGATTGAAGAAGATAGAAAGATAATTACCAGAAAAGTTTATAGCTAAAGTATTATATGGATAGGGAGATAGAAAGTATGAAGAAGAGTATTGGAAACAGCTAAAGGAAAATTAGTAACAATAGAAGAACAACCTATTTGCCAAAGTTAGTAGAAATCTATTCCTATGGAGTAGAAATCTTGAGAGAGAAATGGTGTTATGAATCATAATACAAGGACTTTTTTTTTCTTTTTTTTTTCTTTTGCTTTTTCTATTTTTAGAATGGACTTGCATAATCAGAGAAGTCACATGATTGGTCACATGACAAGTATCACATGGTGTCACATAACCACCATGGAGAAGTAGTACACAGACCAAGTAGAATAGATATAAGTAGTATACTAAAATCCAGCAAAAACTCTAATGAGTTCTCTTTGTCTACTCTGACATTGAGTAGGGATCTGCCTAGCTAAGTTACTTAGCTAACTGTTCTCTTACATAAGAGCTAAACCACTCACTACATATTTTCAGAGTAAGTTACCAGCTGTATAGTCAGCTAAGAGCAAGTTTATATGAGGGCAATGGGAGATCAGAGTAGGACTGTTGGATTGACAGCAAACCAACCTACTTGACTAGTACCTTGGACAGTAGTGCTACAGTGTAAGATAAGTTATCCAAACCACAGAGATGTAGAACTCAACCCCAATCATACCACAATACCTGACATCAGGTATGGGATACCAGATATAAGCAGAGGCAGAAGTTTTGATACATCAAACAATGATGTTGGAAATGATCTAAATTTTGTATAATGATAACCTTTGACTAGGCTCCAGCACATGTGATGGAGCAGCAATTATGTTGGTGCCATACTTGTGACAAATTACTTGGTTTGTCCACCATGATAGAGAATGATGTGACATTACTATAACAACTTCTTACCATGATGGCCAAGATCTAGTATCTCCTCTTCAATGAAAAAAAAGCATTATTTGGTATACCCTCTAAATTGGAAGCCAGAGACATTGACAATTTGAACATAGCTCTTGAAGAATGATATTCTGAACTGGAAAATGTCAAAGCTTGTGATTTAGTTGTTTGGCGATGCAAGGAACTATTACTGTCCATTTCTGATATCTTGGTGAATTATTGATACTTTGAGATGTTTTGTACTTTGTTTGAAAGGTTGTCTTAAGGGCTTTTTGACACATATCAGATTGTGGAAATTGGTTGAGTATTCATGGAATTATGGTTGGATGAAGTTTGTGACAGATACATTTTAGTTTTCTATGCACTATCACAATATCTAAGATATGCTGGACTCTATAACTTCTTGAGTAGCTCACTAATTAGATTCCAGTAAATATTGTTTGATAGGTTATGGGCCTTGTGCTCTAGCTCTACCCAAGTACAACAGAACAACTAGTTTACATAGAAACTATAGAATTTGTAATTATGTCTTTAGGAGAAACATCATCTATCTACTCAGATAACAAGTTTGATAGAACCAATTGAGTTGCCTAGAGCAGGCATATTAACATAGTAGCTCAACTTAAGAGAACTATTGGTTACCTTGATAGGATGATTGTTTAGTCTAATATAATACAAGTAATACTACTAACCTCTTTCATTACAACTACTACCTCAGTAACAATAACTATTTCTACAGCAGCAATAACTACCTTAGTAGTACCAATTACAACTACAACTATAATTAAGACAAACTGGGAATTCCTTTTATCTTTGCAAAATAAGTAGAAAGCATACAATACTTGGATAATAGTACTTTTGATATACAACAAAAAAAATCCAATTAGTTTGGGTATCTACATAAATATATCAGCTACTAAAGCATAAAAATTAAGATAATTATAAGGTCATCTCAGATATAGCCAGACAAAATACTGAGTAGGATCTTTATACCATAATATACTCTGATAATAAAGACTTTCTATATTTTATAGCTATTATAAGAAATAAATAGACAAAGACAAATATACTAGGAGCTATGATATTGGATAAAAACTTTAAAACAATTATTATTAACTTATTACCAAGATCCTGGGATCTAATTGTGGTATCTCTGTTTAAAGATATGCTGTCTAGAAAAGCAATCTTCTAACTAGATATATAATAGCTCCAAATAAGCTAAGATTGACCTATGAAACAAATTAGCATACTATAAACTACAAGACCATTTGCTAGAGAGTACAGTCAGCTGGTATGTACAAACCCCATTTGCAAAAGACATAGACATATGCTATTGGCCAGACAGAAGTAAAGAAGGCCAGTTTCTACTAGGTTTTGGCAAACAAAGAGGAGCCAAAGAATCAGCAATAAGTTTGAGACAAGAAGAATAAAAGCCTACTTCTACTGCTAGTACCATATCTATGAACTATAGCAAACAAGAAGAAGTCCACATATTAATAACTATTGGGAACATAGATTTTCAGATACTTATTACTATAACCCCATACATTGATGAAAATCCTGACAAAAAACCCATTTACAGTTGTAACAACATACTTGGGAGAGATAAGGATAAAAATGGGTTAGTAGTAGATAGTGAAAAATGCTACAATACTATTGTTATAAATGCAAACTAACAAAATAAATTGCCAACACTCATACTGCTCAATTCTAGAGCCAGTGATTATTGCTTTGTTGACTAGGTATTATTCTCAACTTATACAGTACTGGATTGTTCCTCTACTAGACTTAGAGCTAGTCTAGATTCAATATTCTATATAATTGAAAGAGAAGGTGTTAGGTTTGAATCAAGAGTAGATGGTAAAGTGCAAAAAACTCAATGAGGTATTATATACTCCCAACCTAAGGTCAAACCTTATTTTAGTCTTGAAACTAGATTAGAAAGGTGCAAACATATTATTTGATGGAAAAAAGGCAACTGTCAGTCTTCTAGATGAAACTCAAATGTTTATGGCTACAAAACTTGGTTAGCTCTATACTATTAACATTACCAAACAGAACCCTAGTATATTTGTGTCCAAAAAGACAAGTGTAAGTTTTAACACTTGACATTGGTGACTGGAGTATGCTAGAGCAGATTCAATTAGAGAATATATAGAAAAACAACTTGTAAATAGTTTGAATGCTGATGGAGAACTCGCTATGAAAGGAAAATATAAGGATTGTATTTTTGGGAAGCACAGTACTCATCTCTTTAACAAAAGAAAGAGACATCTTAGAGAGAGTGCATTTAGACATATGGGGACTAGCTAGAGTACACTTAGCAGAGAGAGTACTGTACTTTATGATGATCATGGATGAGTACTCATTGTTTAGGATAGTTACATTTCTTAATAGCAAATTAGCAGATATTACCCTCAGGATCTTCAAAGTATATCATATCAAAGTAGAATGATAGACTAGTAGAAAACTAAGACAAGTACAACTCAATATGGGGAAAGAATGATATAATAAGGTATGGAAGAACTATTGAAAAGAACATGGGCCTATATTTGAGTTTATCACACTCTACACATACTTACAAGATAGAGCTATAGAAAGGAGCATATAAAATATACTAGATATTACTAGGACTACTATGACAGAGTCTAGACTACTGCTAAAATATTGGGCAGATGCTGTAAAGACTACAGTTTATGTGAGGAACTTTATACCTTTATCTAGGCAATCAGGTACTATACCAGCTGAAATGTAGTATAAAAAATGCCAAGATATCTTGTATTTGCAACCTCTTAGAATGACTACCTATGCACACATACCAATAGACCTCAATATTTCAAAACTCCATCTCAGATTAGTAAAAGTACAATACTATGAATGCAAAGCCTACAAGCTATTAGATCATACTATGGGAAGTATCTTTAAGTTTAGAGATATTATCTTTGAGGAAGAGCACACCAACTATGTGAAATAGCCCCAACCCACTAGGTTTGATGAAGAAGATGACCTATTTTCTACTAGTGACTTATATCAGCAGAAAATAACAAGAAACCCTGAATCTGATAAGACTATGCAGATAGAAAAGAGAGAAGTAATAGATATTGCTCTACAACCATACAATATCTTATCACTGCACCCTTAAATTCTTGACACTACTAATAATGACAACTATAATACTAGGTCAATAGACATATCAGATAAACCACTTGCTATAAGAAAAACTTGCTAAGAACCTGGACCTACAACTTAGCTCAAAGAATTGTACAAATACCTTAATTAACCAATGGCTAACCTAATAAATAGTAGAGATGATGATCAGATACCCATATTATATTGGGATATGATGAAGCACACAGACCTATGGCTAGAACCTATAACTAGGAAGTATAATATGTTAAAAAAAAAGGATATTTGAAGTTGTAGCAAGACTGACTATAGAAATGTAGTAGAGTTGAAATGAGTATTTGCTATAAAATAGAATAAAGATAGATCCATTGAAAAAAGAAAGGTACAAACCATAGAAAAGGGCTTTATATAAGTAACAGGTAAAGATTATGAGAAAATATATACCTCTGTGGTAAGACTGGAGTCAGTTAGACTAGTTTGTGCAATAGTAGCTACCAGAAAACTTACTTTATAGCAAGTTGATTTTGTCTTGGATTTTTTAATAGTGACAGTGAATATGAGGTTTTTGTGAAGTAACCAAAGGGGTTTGAAGAAAGTAGACTAAACTTTGTCTGGAAATTCAAGAAAATACTGTATAGAACAATACAAGGTGTCTATGACTGGGCAAAAAATCTAGATAGGATATTCAAAGGACATAGATATTACAAATCAAGAGCAGACTCACAAATTAGATCAAGAGTTGCTGGAAACAAGTTAATCACAATATCTATTTAGACAAATGATATTCCAGATATATCCTCAACAGCAGATGAAAAAAGGCAAGCTAAGAAGAAACTACAACTAAGCTACAAGATTAATAATATGGACAATACTAAGCTGATTCTTGGTATTAAAATTGATAGGGATCCAATCTTAGGTGATATAATATTATCCCAAAATGCTTATGCACAAAAAATGCTGTCTAGATTTAGTATGAATGAATATGCACCTTTATTTACCCCTCTACCAGCAGGATCAGCTTTGTTGAATGATAATTACCCAACATCACCAGAAGAAATTTCCAAAATATCAAACACTCTATATAAAGAGGTACTTGGAGCTATTATGTGATTACAGGTAGCTATATACCCAGACTTATCCTTTGTTGTACATACACTATCAAGATTTGCCCATAATCCAGGAAAGTTATATTAGAGAGCATTAAAACATGTTCTGTCTTATATCAAAGGCATATTATATTATGAAATTACTTACAAAGAAGATGACTTGAATCCAATAGGGTATGTAGATTCAGACTATACAGGGTGCAAGAATATGTACAGATCAACAGAAGAGGATATTTTTATAGTTACAAGAGGACCAGTATCCTAGGAGTATAAATGCTAAGCTATAATAGTACTTTCTACTATAGAAACTAAGTACATGGTATTCTTAAGAGCCATAACATAGGCAATTTGGTTATCTAAATTCTTTGACAAAGTAGTATTATCTGTGATACAACCTATTCAAATATGTACAAATAACAAAGGCTCAATTACAAATTTCATAAATGGCAAAAACTACTGAAGAACAAAATATATTAACATAAAATACTACCTTGCAGACCTCTTTATAAAGACACTACTTCCTGGTCAGTCTTCTTGAGCCTGGAGCTCAGCTATAGAAATATGGTAATTAGTCTAAGTTAACTATATACCAAGAGGGTGATAAGAGTTAGTTTGGACAGGGACCAAGGTGGTTGGTGTCCTAGATGTGGAAACAAGTTCTAGTGTAAGGATTGGTCATCCAAGTAACTCAGGTAGGCAGATTCTACTCTTTATCAGAGTTGACAAAGAGAACTTGTTAGAGTTCTTATTGGATTTCTCTACTTACTTATACATAAATACCTATTTATATCTATTGGTATATTTGAATTGATCCCACACATCTCTTTTGAGTTACTAAGTCTTATGTATATTCAATATTATATAATTAAAGAAAATAAAAAAGAAACAAATTAATCTATCACTGTAGATCCTCTAGCTCATTTGCTATTTTATAATACCTGGTCAGATAGAATGGATGTATAGCAGAGAAAAATACTTTGGAAGAACAGGAAAATTTAAAGAACATACAAGAAGTGGTAGAAGAATTTGAAAAGGAATATGAAAAGAATAAAGAAGAAGTTAGAAGACAAGATGAAAAAAAAGATAAAAAAACATTTAGTCAAGAATTACCAAAGAGGTATATGGCTAAGTTGTTATATGGAGAGAAGAGGTATAAGGAAGAGTATTAGAGAAAGTTAGAAAGATAATCTATTTGCCAAAATAAGTCAAAATCCATTCCTACAAAGTAGGAATCTTGAAAAGAAGAATGGTATCATGAAATAGCACTGAGCTAGATAATTTATGGTAGTAGATTATTTATTTTCATTTTTATTTTCATAACTTTGATGCATATGGGACAGTATGACTCAAAAAAGATGTATAAAATAATTGAGAAAGACAAATACTTGTAAATATATAGTTATATATAAGTAGCTAGAGCAATTAGTAGGAACTCTAATAAGTTCTCTTTATCAACTCTGACTTAGAGTGGGATTCCATCTCTTGAGTACATACTTAAGTAACTATTCTCTTATAAACAGAAAATATATTGTATCTACTAGAGGCTATGAATTTTTATCTAAATGGATTTGAAGATTATGGGAATAGTGAGAAGTAAGTGTTTTTGCTCTGGTCTTACTGAACATATCAGCAAATTTATGGTACTCTACATTGGAGAGATTAACTTTATTAGAGAGAGAGATCAATTTAGATTGTACTGTGGAATAGAAGAAGAGATGGAAATTGATTGAGTCTAGAAGTTGCAAAGCATAGACAAAGACCTATGTACTAATGATAATAATGTAAGGTTGCTAAGGTTAAAAACTAGAATTCTTAGAGATAATAAACTACAAAGAGGATTCTGCTAGAGTAGACAAAGGATGTACCTAATTATGGCTTATTCTCAACCACTATGCTTATAGTTGGAATATTATTTCATTAATTAGAATGTCTTTGTACAAGGACATAATAGTAGAGTCCCAGGAGCTTAGAAGTAAGTTTGATAAAATGGTTTTGAAGTTTTTGTCTATAATATCTATATCAAAAGCTTTCACTTATAAGAATTTGTTTTATATAGTTCTAAAATTCATTCTTATCTAAGAAAGTTAAGTTTTGAAGTTCTTGTTCTATATTTTGTTTTCATATCAATTCCTAGTCCAACTAGGTTCATTATATCAAAAGTAAGTAGGATTTTAGTCTATGCATTCCTAGTTTTTCATTTATTTTTTAAGGGATTTAGAGAGTTCCAGAAAGTCTTAGAAGATAGTTCTACAAAATATTTTTTATGATATCTAGTTACTTTTTTAAGTGCTATAATAGACAATGTATTGTTTTTCCAAGTAAACCAGTTTATTTTGTTGAACTTATCTATGTTATTAAATATTAGCAGTATATTAGTTTTAGATAAAGCTATTGTAAGTTTAGTAATATAGTATGTTATTCAACTTTGTGTATGTAGTTATAAGTATGAGATCTATAACCAATAGAAATATGAGTCTTAGAAGTTATCTATCAAGATAGATAACTGATTTATTATCTATAGAAGTATAAGTCTATAGGATATTGTTATGGAGTAGGAAATAAGAGATTTAGAAATACTCCAAAAATAAATTCTAAGCCAATACAAGTACTTTACCAAAAGAAATTTTTTTTGATAACTCCAGATTAATAATGGAGAGAACAACCTTGGTTTCAACTTATGTATTACACCTCAATCCTCTGTTGTTGTTGTAGTTATGTATTTTGGAGTAGGAAATTGTCACAGAATAAAAAAAAATTCCAAAATTGAAAAAGAGTATATGAGAGAAGATAGGAATCCAAGTAATAGTAGATAAGAGACATTAATTTACAAACTAGAGAGTAACAATGTAGCTACCTAGTATATATACTAAGTCCAAAAACAGGAGAAAAGGAGAACTATTAAATAATAATAAAAGAAATAAAAAATAGAAATTAGATACCAATTTCAATGTTTCCTAATATTCCAGTCTATATATGATAGATATGATCAATATACTAGATATGGTATAGATAACTATGATTCTTATCCTAGGAGTTATCTATTAAGGTAGATAACTGAGAGTATAAGGATAGGTTGGTAAGTTAATATAAGAAAACTTAGGTCTGTATTTCTATAGAAGAAAAAGAAAATAGTAATAGAAAGTAAGATATACTAGTATATTGATCTGAGACAATGAAATAATAGGAAATATATATGAGATCATATTTTCTCTGATATTATAGTTCTGTTCAACAAATTTCACATCATATTTGAAGTTCACAAGAAAGATTTTAATATTTAAAAAATATTATATCCTCTATAATAGGTAAGTTGAACTTTGTGTTATAAATCATAACATAAGAACTTTTCTTTTCTATTTTTAGAACCATCTTACATAATCAGGGAGGTCACATGACCACTATAGGAAAATAGTGCACAGACCAAGTAGAATAGATATAAGTAGTATACTAAAATGTAGTAGGAACTAACAAGTTCTCTTTGTCAGCTCTGACTTAGAGTAGAGTTCCACCTCTTGAGTACACACTTAAGCCCCTGGAGCAGAATATTGCTAACATACAGAGAGTGTACAGTCTTTGAATATTGAACCTTTACAAACTTGCTTTCTTCCATTGGGAAAGACAGTGACATTTGTACATGTAGCAAGAGAGACAAACAGCAAGCTGTTACCCCATTATATGGGAGCAGGGCACACACTACCAGCATTTTAATACACCTGGCAATAAAGATCACAAGCATGGTACACAAGGCTCATAAGAGGAGATTAGTACTCAAGTACTCAAAGCTGTTGCTTTTCAAATAAAGGGCAATTG